>Ga0131853_10004776_pt1 | contig 24313 bp, 25 predicted proteins | sample TergutLab28metaG_FD_92764 | JGI IMG/M metagenome (GOLD analysis project Ga0131853, IMG submission 92764) | Labiotermes labralis P1 segment gut microbial communities from Petit-Saut dam, French Guiana - Lab288 P1 (version 2) (version 2) | ecosystem: Host-associated > Arthropoda: Insects >...
AAGATGAGTTAAAGATGATGGAAGAAAGTTTTGGAAGTGATATTTATGAGCTGCTGGAGCAAACCAATCCATTAAACGATATTTATACGGTGAAGTTAAAAGATCCGGAACAGATAGAAAAGGTAGCAGAGCGTATTAAGCCAATGTCAAGTGCCGAAAAAGTAATCTATGGAAAAGAATATATTGATGAAATGTTTAAGTTCCTCGGTTGGGGGAGGCAAGTTGGTTTTGGGCTAATTCTTGCATTTGCTTTTGTAGCAGTATTTTTAATAGCTAATACAATTAGGATCACCATTATTTCGCGTAAGCGAGAAATTGAGATTATGCGACTGGTTGGTGCAACCAATGCCTTTATCCGCTGGCCATTTTTCCTTGAAGGTATTTGGTTAGGAATTCTTGGGTCGATTATCCCAATCGCAACGATTGCTATTGGATATACGTTACTAAGAGATACGATTGGAGAAGTCAATATTGGTTTTGTCTCATTACTTGAGCCATGGCCGTTTGTTTATCATATATCATGGATCATTATTGGAATCGGTACAGGCATCGGAGTAGCAGCTAGTATTTTATCGATTCGTAAGTATATTAAAGTTTAAGAGTAGGAGCGTGAGTGTATGTGGAATAAAAGGTTATTAGTTGCAGTTGTAATGGTATTTACATTGAATTTACTAGGTTCAGATCTTATAGCAGGCGCTAATTCTATAGCTGATCTGGAACAGAAGCAAAAGGATTTAGACAAGAAGCGAAGCGAAGCGAATACAGGTATTTCTGAAATGAAAGATCAATTGGCAACTGTTTTACAAGATAAAGATGAAGCCGAGGCACAAATTATTGGTTTTGATATGCAGATTGGTAAAACTGCAACAAAGATTGATGAAACAATTGACCAGATTGAAAAGTTAGAAGTTCAGATTAAAGATTTAAGTGATGAAATAGCTGAGTTGGAAATCCAGATTATGAGACGTGATGAAAAGATTAGAGACCGAGTAGTAGCGACACAAGAATTAGGTGGCTCATCGCGTTTTATGGAAGTAATATTCGGTGCAAAAACTTTTGCGCAATTTATTGAGCGCTATGGATATGTTTCGAAATTACTAGATGCAGATCATGATATTATTACTGAGCAAAAAAATGATCAAGATCGACTGGAAGTAGCGAAAGAAGAACTGGAAACAAGTAAAGCTGATCAAGTTGCTTTAAAAGAAAAACATGAAGCAATGATGGTTGATTTAGAAAAACAGAAAGAACAAAAAGAAGAGCTTATAAAACAGTTAGATAAAACAGAAGCAGAACTTCAGGCGGATTTAGGGGTTTTAGAGGCAGATAGTATTATGCTGGCGAATGAATCAGCCGCTATTGAGGAGTATATTAAAGAAGAAAAGCGAAAAGCAGCCGAAGAAGAAGCTAAAAGAATAGCAGCCGAAGAGGAAGCTAAACGAAAAGCCGAAGCAGCTGCCAAAGCTAATAATTCAAATAATAGTCCATCATCAAGTGGCAATGGATCAGGCAGTAGTTCATCAGGCGGTGGTTCTACTAGTGTTGCTCCACCAGCATCAAATGGAATGTTTATCAAGCCGACTCAAGGTGTGGTTACTTCAAGATGGGGTCCTAGATGGGGCAGCTTTCATTATGGAATAGATATTGCTAGAAGTGGTACAGTACCTATTCGTGCAGCAGCAGATGGTATTGTAACAGTTTCTCAATACTCTCCTTCTTCCGGTTATGGTGAAATGATCATGATTCAGCATGTTATTAACGGTAAAGTTTATACAACACTTTATGCGCATATGCGTCATGGTTCAAGAACAGTTAGAACTGGCCAGGTTGTTAAACAAGGTGAGACAATTGGTCTTATGGGTAGCACTGGATTTTCTACAGGGCAGCACTTACATTTGGAGCTTGCAATCCCAACATGGCGAGGCGATAAGAGTACACATGTGAATCCAGCACCATACTTTGGGTATTAATTAAATATAAATTTCAAAATCCTTATGAATGCTTGTTTACAAAAAGCAATTCATAAGGATTTTTTAGTTGGCGGTGCCTTCTTACCTACTTCTCAAGTCATGCATCTCATCAAGCATAAACCTGTCCAAGTGATCATAATGTATAAGACCTATAGAAGAAAATTCATCCGGAGGTCATTATGAAGCGAACTTGGATTTGGACATTTACAATTTTACTGGGTTTATTCACTTCAATGTCAATTGGAGCGTGGTGGGGATACGGGCAAACTGATGGAATGGTAGAGCCGGCAACCAAAATGTCAATTGACGATGAACAATATGAAAAAATGTTACGAGCTTATAAATTGATTGCTAGTAATTATGTAGAAAAAATAGACGAGGAGCAATTGGCTGAAGGTGCGATCAAAGGTATGTTGGCAGAGCTAAAAGATCCTTATTCCGTCTATATGGATAAAAAGGCCAGTGAGCAATTTGAGCAATCACTGGATGCTACTTTTCAAGGAATTGGTGCTGAAGTCAGTGAAGTAGATGGAAAAATTGTGATTGTTGCACCGTTTAAAAATTCACCGGCAGAAAAAGCAGGGATTCGACCAAATGATCAAATTGTTGCAGTTGATGGTAAAGAAGTTGCCGGATTACGTGTTTTTGAAGTAGTAGATAAGATTAGAGGCAAGCAAGGAACAAAAGTGAAAATTACAATTTTGCGCTCAGGCTCAGATAAGCAAGTTACATTTACGATCACACGTGATGAAATTCCTTTGGAAACGATTCATAGTTCGATTAAAGAAGTGAATGGAAAAGATATTGGTTATATTGAAATTACTCAATTTAGTGAGAAAACAGCGAAGGATTTTAAGACAGCTCTCACTAATTTAGAAAAGCAAAACGTTGCCGGTTTAATATTAGATGTTCGTGGCAATCCTGGTGGTTTACTATCTAGTGTTGAGGATATTTTAGATACGCTGTTGCCAAAGGATAAACCGTATATTCAGATTCAAGATCGACAGGGGAAAACAGAAAAATTTTATACGACATTAGCGAAAAAGAAGCAGTATCCGATTGTGGTATTAATTGATCGTGGCAGTGCTTCGGCAGCAGAGATCTTGGCTGCTGCAATGCGTGATGCTGGTGGTTATAAACTAATTGGAGAAGATAGTTTTGGCAAGGGGACTGTTCAACAAGCGGTTTCTTTAGGTGATGGTAGTGAAATCAAGATGACTTTTTTTAAGTGGTTGACACCGAATGGAAAGTGGATTCATCGGGATGGGATCGCCCCGGACGTTGCTGTGGACCAGCCTAAATATTTCTATCAGAATCCATTGCATTTGAAAGAGGACTTAAGTAAAAATGATAATTCGGAACTGGTAAAAACCGCTCAAGAAGCATTAATTGCGAATGGCTTTGCTCCCGGGCGAAATGATGGCTACTTTGATGAGCAAACAGAAGTATCGGTAAAAGCTTTTCAACGCTCGGCGAATCTCAGTGTAACTGGGACGGTGAATCAGGAGACAGCAGAGAAAATGCAAACTAATATTGCCCAGATGATTAAAGATGAAAAGAATGATTTGCAGTTAAAAGCAGCGCTTCATTTACTTGTTACGCAATAGGTATGATTGATCTGAGCCACCCTAGGTGGCTCATTTTAATTTTTCAGAGTAATTGCAACTACATAATCAATCAGCTAATATAGTATTACTAAAGATATAGAATTGAGGGCAACATGGATATTTACCAACATTTCAATAAGGAAGAACATCGCTTTGTCGATAAAATTTTAGAACAAATAGTATGGGTAGTGGATCACCATAGCCCAAAATTATTGAATTTTATGACACCGCGCGAGCAAGAAATTACTGCTTCGTTAGTGCGACGTGAGTCATCCATTTTTGTTATTTTTTCCGGTGCAACATCAGAAGCAGAGCGTAAACGTGCCTTGATCGTGCCGGATTATTATCAGGAAAACAATGACGATTTCTCATTAACAGCATTACGATTAACATATAGTACAAAATTTGCAACGATTAGTCATCAAAATGTGCTAGGCACGTTAATGTCACTGGGGATTCGGCGTGAGAAATTTGGTGATATTTATTTGCAAGCAGGACAAATTGATATGATTGTTGCTTCAGAAATCGCGGACTATATCACGCAACATCTTGATAAAATTAATAAGGCAGCAGTCAAAGTCACAAGTATTCCTTTAAATGACGTTGACCCACCAACTGAGGAATGGGCGGAAAAGCGAATTACAGTTAGCTCATTAAGGTTGGATGCAGTTGTGGCCGAGATTGCTCGAATATCACGACAAAAAGCTCAATTCATGATAGAACAAGGAAAAGTACAAATTAATTGGAAGTTGACACAGATTCGTTCATTAGAAGTGAAAGAGGACGACTTACTATCCATTCGCGGTATAGGAAGAGTTAGGGTGCTAGCTGTTGCAGGACAGAGCAAAAAGCAAAAGTGGCGAGTGGTGTTAGGGATAGCTCAATAATAAAAATCAGTTCAGACGTGAACTGATTTTTATTAATTCCAATGTGTGCGTGCCCAATGATCATCAATTAAGGTAAAAGCAAGTTGGCTGTCAGTGATTATAGATTGATTCGCCTCAGCAACTTTCTGATAAATTTTCTCATCAAATGGCACTAACAATAGGTCTTTGTTTTCAGTTGTAAAAGCTAGCGATTTTTCCTCTTGCCCTATGTTGAAGTAGGCATCAGTGATCTCTTTATTAGGGTTCTCCTCTTGTACGAATATTTGATAGAGCAATTTATACATTTCTATCACTCGATCATTCAGTTGTTCATCAAAAATATATATTTTTTCAATTAGCCGATCTTCGTTTGTAACAATGCGGAAACGATAGTCTGCATCAAACTGTTTAGCAATCGCATTGATTTCTTCCAACTTGTCTGATCCGCCATCAGGTAGTAAGTAAATCATCAATTTCTGCTGGGGATCATGATAAAGACATGGTGTAGCAATTCGATGTGCTTTATGACAATGACTGCAAGTACAGACAAAAAATTGTCCACTGAGAATCCTTTCTTTAGCAGCTTTATCAATTGCAGCATTTACACTATCCCATTTCCTAAATTCAAAATCTGATTGGCAGTATGGGCATTTTATTGTAATTGTATGAAATCTTGACATGTTATAACTCCTTGTTTTTTGAGCTGTGAATCCATTTTATCATATATGTAGTAAGTTTGTTTTGTAAAAATTTTAAAAAAGGCTTTATTTCGTAACAGTGTTATGTTACGATGATATATAAGAATAAGAGGTGGATATGATGGAACAGGAATTAATTTCGAAAAAAGACCTTCTTGATGTGAAAGGTATTTCTTATGGGCAGCTGTATCGTTGGAAAAGAAAGCAGTTGATTCCGGAGGATTGGTTTATTCGTAAGAGCACTTTCACCGGTCAAGAAACGTTTTTTCCAAAAGAGAAGATTTTTGCTCGAATCGATAAAATTCAGGAGATGAAAGATGATTTATCACTGGATGATTTGGCGGAGGTATTTGCACCTAACGCCACGCCAACAGATTTTACAGCTGAAAATTTAGTGGATCGCGGCTTAATTTCTAAACAAGCTTTTGACTTTTTCATTGATCAAAGAAATTTTGTCGGTACTTATCAATTTGAAGATATTTTGCAAGTTTACTTATTAGATCAATTATTAACAGCCGGTGACATCAATCAAGAGGAAGCAAAAATGTTGCTAAATTTGCTGAAAGATAAAGCGGAAATTTTACAAAAGCAGCCTTGTGATATTATTTTTACTCGAAAATTCGGTGTTTCTAGCTGTATGCTAGTGATTGGTCAAAATCCAATTTATTTTGAAGCGGGTACAAAAATTGTAAAGCAAGTTGCTTTTTATACAATTGCTGAACAGTTAAAGTCTCAGTTGGCAAGAGGTGAAAGCACATGAGTACACTAGCAGATTTGATTATTAATGGTAATAACAAGTCGAATGGTGGGCAGTATCATAAAGTTGAGATTAATGGTAACGGTAAAATTTTTGGCGACACAACGTGTGAAAAATTTGTTTGTAATGGCAAAGGTACTGTGAATGGGAATCTATCCGCAGATAATATGGCAATACATGGTTACGGCAATATTTTTGGTGAAGTGATTGCTAAGAAAATTAGTAGTGATGGGCACAGTCATTTAGGTGGAGATGTTGTTACTAAGAAGTTAGAGGTTAATGGGCATTCATCGATTGCTGGTAGTTTGAAAGCAGAAAATGCTGAAATTAATGGCTGGGTTTCTGCTAAAGGTTTTGCAAATATTGCACAGTTGTCCGTTGACGGAAAGTGCAAGATGCAGGCTGGTCTACGTAGTGAAGATATTCATGTCAATGGCACGTTGACAGTGCAAGGTGATTGTGAATGTGATCAATTTACTGGGCATGGTAAGTTTGATATTTCTGGTTTACTCAGTGCTGAGCATATCGATATTAATTTATTTTGGCATTCGAAAGCAAAAGAAATTGGTGGGCATTCCGTTAGCATTCGCCGGCAAGAAGATTTATTGGTGAAATTACTGAATACGTTTAAGAGTGTTAAGCTGGATGTGGAGACGATTGAAGCAGATATGATTGAGATTAGCCATACAAAAGCGAAAGTTGTTCGAGGAAAAGATGTTGTAATAGGTGAGAATTGTGAGATTGAATTGGTAGAGCACACGGGAACAATTCAGATACATCCATCAGCTCAAGTTCAGGAAGTTAAGCAGTACTTTTAGATGGGAGGAAGAAGAAATGGAAGTAGGAAAGTTAGTTGTAAATGGTTCGATGGAGGCGCCTGGTGGACAATATGAAAAGGTCAGTATTCGTGGTGAAGCAACTGTAACAGGCGCAGTCACTACTGAAAAGGTTAGTGTTTATGGAGATGCAACTTTCAATAATGATGTTCGTGCAACGAAGATTACTGTGATGGGGGATGCTGATTTTCATGGTGAGGTTTATGCAGATGAATTGAAAGTATATGGAGATATAGATTGTGAACAAAAAGCAATGGTTAAACATTGTAAAATTCGCGGCGATATGAGTGTTGAAGATGGGCTGATAGGAGAAATTGTGAATAACAAAGGGATGTTAAAAGTAAATGGGCCTGTTTCAGTTGATCGTTTTGACTCAATAGGAGGCTGTAAGATTGATGATTTACTAACAGCCGATGAAATTAATTTGCGCTTATACCATGTGCCAAGTCGAATTAAAGAAATTGGAGCAGGCAAAGTGTCTGTAAAACGTTCTCATATTCCACTAGACCTTATGTCTCGTAAAGGAAGGTTGATTGCAACGGAAATTGAAGCAGATGAAATTTATTTAGAAAATACGACAGCCGATGTAGTTCGTGGAGGAAGGGTTCAGATTGGACCAGGTTGTAACATCCAATTGGTTGAATATCGTGATTTTGTATCCATTAGTAAGAAAGCTTCTGTGAAAGAAAAAACGCAACTGAATGTTGGGGTAACAGAATAGTAGAGGCGTTTTTCTTCATCAAGATAAAGTTGTTCAAGAAAGGTATTGAAGTTAGCTTTCTTGAACATTATGTTAACGTTTCTAAATAATGATTCAGCTTGACTAGTATGGATTTCAATTCTTTAGCTGTACTTAAATTAGCGACCATGCCTTTAATAATAGCAGGTCGTGGCAGTACTGCATGCAATTCTTCCAGTAAAATTTCAATTGATGGAATGAAGTTAATCGCAACTTCCCTTTTGCTTAAAATTGCTTCTAGTTCATCAATAATAGCGATTTTTTCATTCGTGTTAAAGTAATTTTCAAAGCTTAAATTTATGCATTCGTTTAAAAGTGGGTCATTATTCCGTTTCATAAAGCCGGCAGCTATATCATCTAAACGATCTAATAAATAATAAGCTAACTCATTCCAATCTTTCTTAAATGAAGTAAATAGAATAAGGTGAAGATAAGCGTTTTTTATACCCATAACAATTATTGTTAGATCTAGTGCATGAGCAGAAAGCTGTGGATACATTTCTTTAATACAGTCTTGGAAAAAGCGAGAAGTTGCAGTATAAATTTTAGCGATCAAGTCAGCGATTTCGATATTGTTCGGAATTGCTTGTTCTTTTTTTTGCATAATTATAAATTCACGATGTTCATGTGTTTCTTCCAATTCAAAAATCAGTAACTGTAGGCACTTTTCTCTTGCAGATAAATCAGCATTGGCTAATTGTTCAAGCTTTTGCATCCGAGCATCGTAATGTAATTGAAAAATCTTTTTTAGTAATTGTTCTTTTGATTTGAAATGCAAATAAAATGCTCCTTTTGAAATATGACAAGCATTTGCTATTTCTTGTACGGATGTGGCATGAAATCCTTTTTGGATAAAAATTTTTAATGCAGTTATCAGTATTAATGTTTCTTTTTCACTCATTGTAATCACCTTAATTAATTTATACTTGCAAAATAGATCGTTCATGGTTATAATCGATTATGGCACAAAACTGACCGGTCAGTCAATGGCGTTTTCATCCATTAACATGATTACCTGATCATCAGTTTTTGTAAATACAAAAAGAGAGGAATTTTTTATGATAAATAGTATGATTAATTTTGTTATGAAAAATAAGTTTGCGGTTTGGATCATGACCATTATTGTTGTTGTAGCTGGATTGTATTCTGGTACGACAATGAAAATGGAGCAGATGCCAGATATTAATATGCCGCTTATTAGTGTAACAACAATTTACCCGGGAGCAACGCCGGCAGAAGTAGAAGAAAAAGTAACAAAACCAATTGAACAAGCAGTTCAGAATGTAGCCGGTGTTGAATTGGTGATGTCTTCATCTTTCCAAAGCGCTTCTGCTGTACAAATCATGTTTGATTTTAAACAAGATTTAGATAAAGCACAGCAAGATGTGAATGATGCACTGGAAAGCGTACGACTGCCTGAAGGTGTAGACAAGCCAACAGGAAATACGTTTAGCCTTGATCAAATTCCTGTTCTTGCTTACGGTATATCTGGGAAGGATATGGATTTAGAAACGTTAACTGAAATCATTGAGAAAGATATTGTACCGGAGCTAGAAGGGATCAATGGTGTGCAATCGGTTGATATTGCAGGCCAGCAATTACAAGAGGTTCATATCGTTTTTGATGAAGCAAAATTGGCTGAATATGGTTTAACGAGTGAAACAGTTGGTCAACTAATTCAAGCATCTACAGCTTCCATTCCATTAGGTGTAATGGAGTTAGGTGATACTGAGCAATCAGTTGTAATTGATAATGAAATTGTAACATTAGATGATTTGAAAAAATTGAAATTTTTAGCAATACCAAGTGGAATGGGTAACGATGCTGGTGCTCCTGATATGGGTAATCCAGATATGGATGCAGGCGCACCGGACATGGATGCAGGCAATATGCCGCCAATGCCTGAAAGTATGCCAACGGTTGAATTAGCGGATATTGCTACAGTTAAGCTGGTTGGTAAAGCAGAATCAATTGCTAGAACAAATGGTGTAGAATCGATTAGTTTATCTGTTACAAAATCACAAACAGGTAACGCTGTTGAAGTAGCAAATGCTGTAAAAGATAAGGTGGAAGCATTTTCCAAGGAATACGGTATTGAATTTAGTACAATGTTGGACATGGCAAAACCTGTAGAGGACGCTGTTTCAACGATGTTAGGAAAAGCACTTTTAGGTGCATTGTTTGCAGTTATCATTATTTGGTTATTCTTAAGAAACTTTAGATCAACGATTATTGCGGTTGTTTCAATTCCATTATCGCTATTGATTGCAATTTTCTTATTAAAGCAAATTGGTTATACATTAAATATGATGACATTAGGTGCAATGACTGTTGCAATCGGGCGTGTTATCGATGATTCGATTGTAGTGATTGAAAATATTTTCCGAAGAATGTCTGATCGTGGTGAAAAACTATCAGGTCGCGACTTAATTCGTGAAGCAACAAAACAAGTATATATTCCAATTTTATCATCAACAATTGTAACGATTGCAGTATTTTTGCCACTTGCTTTAGTTGGTGGACTCGTTGGGCAGATATTTATGCCATTTGCGATGACAATAGTGTTTGCACTACTTGCTTCATTATTGATTGCCGTTACCATTGTACCAATGATGACGCATATGTTCTTTAAAAAAGGTGTTTCTGAAAAGGATATTCACGATGAAGGATCTCATAGTAAATTAGCGTTAAAGTATCGTTCGGTTTTAGAGTGGTCGCTAAACCGTAAGTGGATACCAATTTTGATTTCAACTTCATTACTATTCGGCAGTCTGGCTTTGCCGGCAACCAACTTGTTAGCTGTTGGTTTTATGAATGAAAACATGGAAAGAGAAATTATGCTATCTTTTACACCTCATCCAGGTAAAAAGTTAAAGGATGTTGATGAAGAGCTAGTAGAAGTTGAAAAATATTTCCTAGATAGAAAAGATGTTGAGTCAATTCAAGTATCTACTGGTAGTGGCGGATTCTTTGATATGGGGAATAGTAATGTAGCGGATGTGATTGTCAATTACAAAGATGATATGAAGGGCTTTTTGAAAGAAAAAGAAACAGTGCTGAAAGATTTAGAAAAGCGTGATGAAGTTGGTACTTGGGGCGAACCGGATTTTGGCGGTTTTGGTGCAGGTGGTAATAAAATTACGAAATACGTGTACGGTCCTGATATGAGCTCACTTGAGGAAACAGTTGCTGAAGTTGAGAAAGCTTTTGAAAAGCATGCAGATTTAAAAGATGTGAAATCAACTTTGAAAGAGGCTTATACAGAGCATCGACTAGTTGTGAATCAAGAAGCAGCAGCGAAAGCAGGCTTATCTGCAGCACAGATTGGAATGGCGCTTTATGACAACCCGCAGCGTCCGGCGATTACAACAGTGAAAAATGATGAAGATGAAGTATCTGTCTATATTGAAGTAGAGAAAGAAGCGTTTTCATCAATTGATGATATTACAAACAAAATGATCCCATCTCCATTGGGTATGCCGGTGAAATTAGGTGATCTTGTGGAAATGGAAACAGGAACAACTTCTGATACAATTACGCGCCGAAATGGTAAGGTATCTGTAGCAGTAGAAGCCGTACCGACAACGAAAGATATTAATAAAATTTCTAATGATGTTCAAAAAGAAATTGATAAGATTAAAACACCTGCTGGGATTTCGATTGAAACTGGTGGTGTGACAGCTGATATGGAAGAGATGATGACACAACTTGGATTAGCGATGCTAGCAGCCATAGCGATTGTTTACTTGATCCTAGTCATCACATTTGGTGGTGCAGTGAAACCGTTTGTTATCTTATTCTCACTACCATTAACAATCATTGGTGCTTTCGTTGGTTTAGCAGTTACTGGTTCAATGCTTGAAATGACAGCAATGATTGGCTTATTGATGCTAATTGGAATTGTCGTAACCAATGCAATTGTATTAGTTGACCGTGTGATTCATAACGAAGCGAAAGGTATGACAGTACGTGAAGCATTGTTAGAAGCTGGGGCAACAAGATTAAGACCAATTCTAATGACAGCGCTTGCAACGATTGGAGCATTGTTCCCGTTAGCACTCGGTTTTGACAATAGTGGTATGATTTCAAAAGAGTTGGCGATTACGGTAATTGGTGGTTTAACAAGCTCCACTGTACTAACATTGGTGATTGTGCCGATTGCTTATGAGTTGTTATCCGGATCAAAACGCAAGGTGAAAAAAGTATAATCAGAAACAAATGGCTAGGGTATATTCAAAGTGATCTTAGCCAGTAAAGGTTACTAAAAAATCGTACTGTTTGCTTGAAATTAAGCCTACAGTACGATTTTTATAATTACACAATATAACACATACAGGCATCAATGATAATCGGTACCTGTTTCATAAATTATTTTAAATTCCTACACCACTGAAGGCTCTATCAACAGCTCGCCTGTTTTATAACGGTCGACAGAAAATAGCTTGATGTCCAGCTGATCATCTTGTTCACAAAGCTTATTAGCCAGAAGGATCGCCGTACGCGGAGCTACCATGAAGCCATGGCCTGAAAAACCAGCAACTGTCCATAACCCTTTCGCACCTTTGGCTTCGTCGATTACCGGGCTTCGGTCAGGGGTCATATCGTAAAGACCTGCCCATTGACGCATTACACGCAGGTTGCGTAAGGCGGGTAAGGTTTTACAAACTGTACCGGCCATCATCTCTAGAAATTGCCAACTGGAATTGATATTATAGCTGACCGGCTCATTAGGGTCACCAAAGCCCATAATTACGCTGCCATGCGGCGTTTGCTGCACATAAAAGTGACGTTCAAAGCTCATCACCATCGGGTCCATGAAGCGAGCCACTGGCTCGGTAATCAAAATCTGATGCCGATCGGGGAGAACGGGCATTTCTTCATTAATCATATCCATAATTTTGCTGGCATTGTAGCCTGTGCAATTGATTACGGTACCGGCTTCAAAATCGCCTTTGGTGGTTTTTACGCCGCTAATCTTACCGCCTTTGGTGTCTAGGCCGATAACTTCTGTATAGGTAAGAATATCTACACCTAGGCGTTCAGCGCCTTTGGCATAAGCGAAGGTGCAATGGAAGGGATCGGCATGACCGTCCTTAGCGCAGAAGGTAGCGCCATACATATCATCGGTATTGATATGTGGCACGATTTCTTTAGCTTCATCCAAGCTCACAGCGCGGGACTGGATGCCTAAATTATGCTGTACTTCCAAGTTAAGCTGGAACTGCGCCCATTCTTTTTCCGTATAGGCTAGTAGCAAGTATCCGCCTTGGTTTAAACCACAATTACCGCTATAGCCAGTGTATTCTTCAAGGTTTTCGAAGATATTGGTGCTTTCGTATGACAAAGTGGCGTTCAATACGGACCCCCATTGTTGGCGAATGCCCGCACCACAACGGCCGGTAGCGCCAGAGGTCAAGTATTTTTGCTCGATCAGTAGAATATCTTTACGACCACGTTTAGCAAGCTCGAATGCCGTAGCACAGCCGACAATACCGCCGCCGATGATAATTATATCGTAAGCTTTTTTCATGTTTGCCCCTCCTTCTCCTCATAGGCATCAGCTAAAACGCCCAAAGAAATCGGTTTGACAGGCGGTCGGAACGTGGTCATCAAAATCTCTTCCATCGGTACATTATAATAGATGGAAAGCTCACGTGCGATTAGGCTAGAGCAAGTACGTCCCTGACAGGGGCCCATACCGGCGCGTGTTACACGCTTAATTTCGTCCAAAGTTCGATAACCGTCTTCGATGCATTTAAGGATAACATCACGACTGGTATCCTCGCAGCGGCAGATAATTGTATTTTGGTTTTTGCTATTTGGCATCTTTATATCCCCCTATCCTGATAGTGCGTACTTCCATCGCCAGGTCTTGGGGCACAGCAAGCGAAATCATATAGGTCAGATTCTTTTTACCACCGAAAGTCACTTTTACGACTTCAAACCAGCCCATTTCCTCATTAGAACGGTTCAAACCGAGGGCAAACTGGCCTTCTTGTGGTACTGGAACATATTCGAAAGGAAACTTGACCAGAGCATGACTGGTGCTATAGGTTTTATCTACCACAAAAATCGCCAACCCTGGGCAACGAAAAGCACAGAGACCGCAACCATTGCATTTATTAACGTCGATGATTGGTAAATCGTTGACATCATTTTTCATGGTAATAGCATTTCTCTTACATGCAGTTACGCAGGGGTTGCAAGGAATTTCTTGAAAACATTCGGCTATTGCCACTGCCCCTTGCGCAAAGCGTTCAGCTGAAGGGGTAATGGTTTTGATATTTTCAGTGGTTGGGATGCCATCATTAATCAACATGAGTTGCAATCTCCTTTCTAAGCATTGCCATTTTTTCTAAGCCCGCCATGATATGTTTACCTTTGGGACCAGCGCGTAATTCATCAAGGTCCACCATGGCTTCTTTTTGCAATTCGATAGCTTTTTCCTTTTGGTAGCCAAGGCTCACTGCAACGGAATAACCGGCCAGGCGACCTTCAACCATCGCCGCAGAAGCTTCTTCAACACCGCTGACATCACCAGCAGCATAGATGCCGGGGCGGGTAGTTTCTAAATATTCATTAACCAGCGGCACATGACCGGAAAGTTCGCGAATAAAAGCCATCTCACAACCAGCCTGCCAGCATAGTTCGGTCAGAGGCGAAAGGCCAACCGCTAAACAGATGGTATCGCATTTAATATCTTCTTCCGTGCCCGGGATCGGTTGCCATTTCTCGTCGATTTTAACGATTTTACAGCCTTCGACTTTGTCGTTGCCATAGGCTTCTAAAATGGTATAGCCGGTACGTACCGGAATACCCGCGCGTTGAATCTTCGAAGCATGTACCAAATACCCGCCGATTTTCGGACTACCTTCAATTACGGACACAACATCTACACCGGACTGCTTTAGTTGATACGAAACAATCAAGCCGATATTGCCTGCACCAACCATCAATACACGCTCAGCGGGTTTTACACCGACCACATTCATCAAAGTCTGTACAGCACCTGCGCCGTAGATGCCGGGCAAATCATTACCGGGGAAGGCTAGAAACTTCTCGGCTGCACCCGTGGCAACAATTATTCGCTGCGCCTTAATTTTAAGATGTTGATTATTATGGTCAACCGTTACAATATCATCTTCATAAATCGACAGCACAGTTGTTTCGGTCCATAGTTCGATATTAGGATCTTTTTGCAGGTTTTCTATCAGCATATGCCCTATTTGCATACCACGGTCACCCGCATATTGCTTTTTTGAACCGAAAAATTTATGAGTTTGTTTAATCAACTGACCACCGAGAATATCGTCTCGCTCACAAATCAGCACTTTAGCGCCCAACGAGGAGGCGGCGGTAGCTGCACATAAACCGGCCGGGCCGCCGCCGATAATTAAAACTTCCACTTGTTTCATACTTGCAGTACCCCCTTACCTTGCTGCTCTTCGACGCGCATGCCAGGTTTTACTTTGATTACGCAGATGCGTACATTAGGTTCACCATCCACAGTCATAGAGCAGCTAGAACAGTTACCAATAGCGCAAAATAATCCGCGCGGACGATGTAATTCAGGACTGACACCCAATTTACGTATGCCTGCTACATGCAGAGCGGCAGCAATGGTTTCATGCGGATAAGCCTCCACTTCTTGATCATTATAGAAAAATGTGATCTTTTCACCACGCTCGAATGTGAGTACCGGATGCTCCGTGATTCTCATCTAGCGTACACCTCCTTTGTGATTTTAAAACTAGTTGATTTTAAAACTAAAATTTCGCGTGCTTTAGAGTTTACTAACCCCCAAAGCATCGCTTTATATTATTAAAATAAAATAGCAATTTGCAGATGAAATTATTGCAAAAAGCTAGATTATATTTTCACGAACGACGTGATTCTTCACTTATTAAAATCTACTTAAATATCTCTTTTGTCATAATTTGATGTGAGGGTGCTCAGCCCCTTGTTTTTATTTAAATAATCCTTTTACAATCAAGAAAATATTAGAAGGTTTTTCAGCAAGACGACGCATAAAGTAACCATACCAATCTCTTCCGTAAGGCATATATACACGTACTTTATAGCCTTCTTGTACTAGCCGCTTTTGCAAATCAACACAGATACCATAAAGTAGCTGGAACTCAAATTGTGAGTTTGGAATGTTGTGTTCTTTTGCATATTCTTTCGTATACGCAATAATCGCCTCATCATGTGAAGCAACCATTGCGTACTCTCCATATTGCAAATATTGGGCAATTAGCTTTCTAAAATTCTCATCAATATCTTTTTTCTCTGTATAAGCGATTTCCGCTGGCTCTTTATATGCGCCTTTACATAAGCGAACCATTGGTTTGACACCCGTCTTATGCAAATCCTCCAAATCCTTTTCAGAGCGGTAAAGGTAGGATTGAATAACTGTACCGAGATTATCATAGTCTTGAACGAGTTTATGATAAATTTCCAACGTTTTCTCAGTACGAGCAGAGTCTTCCATGTCAATTGTGATATAGACACCGCACTCTTTTGCAGTATCTAAAATCCGTCGCATATTGCGTAAGATAATTTCATCTGAAATATCCAAACCCATAGAAGTCATTTTTAGTGATAAATGTGAATCTAAATTATGCTCATGAATCAATTTAATCGCTTCGATTGAGCCATCTGTCATTTCATTTGCTTCTTCTTCCGTGTCAATAAACTCTCCAACATAATCTACTGTAATTGAAATACCATCATTATTTAATTTCTGAATTGACTTAACTGCCTGGTCAAAAGTTTCCCCAGCAATAAATCGTTTAGCCCCAAATTTCAATCCAACCTTCTTTGCACCTGTATTTAACATTTTGTTTTTTGATAAAAATAAGAAAAAATTCCGAAATAACTTCTCCATTGAAATCCCCACTTCACTTAATATTAAATGTATTATACATTAAGATAATTTGGGAAGAAACAAAAATTTTTCAACTTTTAAATAAAAAGGCAGAAATACCGCTAATGAAAGGGGATTTCTGCCTTTAAGTAGACCTGTCCCGTAATTGTTTGCGACTGTATTTTTTGCAAATTTTCCGCTCTGGCTGGGAATTGACATGCAATTCCCTCATCAGTTGAATACGTCACTGTATTCGCCTTCTTCGTTCCTTGCAGGCGAGAATGCTCTAAATCTTTGATTTAGCTAGCATTGTCCCTGCACAGCTTCTTCAAATTTTTGATTTGACTAGAAGCCACTGCATTAGCGAAAAATTTGCTGAAAAATACAATCACAAACAATTACGGGACAGGCCTAGTGATTACTTAGTTGTCGAGAATGAGTTTAGCATTTGTTGCATATCTTGTTCCGTAAATTGCGGAACTTGATAAAACCCACGCTTGTTTTGATAAATAGAGATTTCATATGCCATTTCAATCCAGTTTGGAACGGAATCAGCTAGAACTCTACGAACAACTGGGTTTGTAGATTCTAATGAAGCAACTGTTTTCATGGATGCACCTGCTTTTAAAGAACCTAGCAAGCGGCTGGAAATCCATTCCTCTGAAATTTCAGATGCATTTTGCATTGGCTTTAATGGATTGGACGGCTTTAGTCCAAACACAAAATCATTATTTTCTTGCATATTATAAGTTTGTGTTGGGTTAGACGGATCTTGTCCCGACTGGAAACTTTCTACAGTCGTATTGTACTCATCCAACATGAATTGATGTTGATGATCCATGATACGCTGTAATTCTTGACATTTGACATTGGGACGTAAAACCATATATTGGTTTAACGTATCAATGGTTCCGCCTATGGCGTCCTTTACATCAAGCATTTCATGTCCACCGTGATTCATTTGTGGTGTAACCGTCCCGGTTTGTAAATTAGTATGCGTTTGTCCGTTTTGATTTTCCATGTGAAAATTCCTCCATTACATTATCAATTGTCAGCTCGACATGTATTATTATTGCTTGCAATGGATAACTTAATGCATGGAACGTAACAAACCTAAATTTTTATAATAAAAACATTTGGTGTTCTTCACATTTTTTCATCATTTCTTCCGGCCAAATTGCTGCCTGTACTTCACCAATATGCGCTTTATTTAGAAAAAACATGCAAATACGCGATTGCCCAATACCACCACCTACTGTATAAGGGAACTTTCCTTTTAACAAATCTTGATGATATGGTAAGCCACTGCGATCAAGTGCGTCGGCTTTTGTTAGTTGATACATTAGCGCTTCTTCATCTACTCGAATACCCATGGAAGATACTTCAAATGCGCAATTTAATGGTTCATACCAAAAAAGGATATCTCCATTTAACTGCCAATCATCATAATCAGGCGCCCGGCCATCATGCGGCTTTTCATTACTTAATCGATCTCCGATTTGCATTAAAAATACTGCACCGTGCTTTTTCGTAATTAGGTTTTCGCGCTCTTTCGGTGTTTGATTAGGATACATTTGCAATAATTCTTCTGATGTAATAAAAGTAATGTCGCTTGGTAGTTTTTTCGTGAGCACAGGATATTGTTGCTGCAAGTATTGTTCAGTCTTTTTAAATACTTGATAAATTTTTTGAACGATATTTTTTAAAGTATTTTCATTTCGTTCAGCTTTTTCAATAATCAGTTCCCAATCCCATTGATCGACGTAAATGGAGTGTAAGTTATCTAACACTTCGTCACGGCGAATTGCGTTCATATCTGTATAAAGCCCTTCATGCATATAAAAGCCATATCGCTTTAGAGCAGTACGTTTCCATTTTGCCAGTGAATGGACAATTTCGACATGGCGATAATCAATTCCGGCAACATCAAACGTGACAGGGCGTTCTCCGCCACTTAAGTTGTCATTTAATCCGAGTGTCGACAAAACAAACAGTGGGGCAGAAACTCGTGTTAAGTTTAATGCTTCCGCCAGCTCTCTTTCAAAAAGATCTTTGATTTGCTTGATTGCTACTGTAGTTTGACGAATCGTCATTTTATTATGGTAATTAGGCGGACAAAATAAGTTGCTTCTCTCCATATGTTTCTCTCACTTTCACTTTCTTTGTCTTTGTGCATATAAACTTTTATATACTTTATCAGAAGAATGACTAGAAGGGTAGCTTTTTTCCTTGAATTTACCTCATGCCTCTGGTAGTGTTTATGAATGATTATGATGAATATGAAGAATTACATACATATACTAGTAGGAAGCATGATCAGATGAAACAAGGGGGATCACATGAATACATCATTAATTGCTATCATTATGGGGATTGTGGAAGGACTAACAGAATTTATTCCTGTTTCTTCAACAGGACATTTGATTTTAACAGGGCATTTATTGAATTACGAAGGATCAAAAGCAGGGACGTTTGAAATTTTTATCCAATTGGGTGCTATTTTAGCTGCTGCTGTGTACTATTGGAAACGGTTTGTTTCTTTGTTTAAGTTTGATATGAAGAAATTTAATTTTTTGCATATTATCATTGCGATGCTACCGGCTAGCGTTGTTGGATTGCTATTTCATAGCCTAATTAAATCTCTTTTCAACATTAAAATGGTATTTTGGGCGTTGATTTTTGGTAGCGTTTTGATGTTATTTGCGGAATATTTTAAAAAGAATATCCGTGAAACGGCTACTGAATTGGACGAGTTATCTTATAAGCAAGCTTTTATTATTGGCTTATTTCAATGCTTTTCATTATGGCCGGGATTTTCACGATCCGGCTCAACAATTGCCGGTGGGCTCTTGGCAGGTACAAGCTATAAAACAGCAGCTGATTTTACTTTTATTGTTGCAGTGCCGATGATGATGGCAGCAAATACAATTGAATTATATGGTGTCATTGGCACATTAAATGCTGATGATATAAAGATGTATGCAATTGGCTTTGTTGTTTCATTTGCTGTAGCACTAGTGGCGATTGTTTCTTTCTTGAAATTATTACAAAGATTTAAGCTGGCGCCATTTGCCTACTATCGTTTAGTTTTAGCTATTGTTGTATGGTATTTTCTCATGTAGGCAGAATGCTTGCTATAGAATTTAGCTTATCTGTCACAGTTTTGTAAAAAAATTCCCTATCGTTTAAGCGGATTTTTTATATAATTTAAAAAGGTATAGTGCGAGAGGAAGGGAAATGGAATGAGTGAGTTATTTTTACAGCTTTCACAAGATAGTTCGACTACATTTTTTTCAGTTATTCTGCTGGCGCTCGCTTGTACATTGACTATTAGTCAATTGTTAGGAAATTGCATAGCAATTTTCTATATTGGCGAAGACTTTTCTAATCAAAAAAAATTTTGGGGAAGAGCAGGGTTATTCATTTTTGGTCAAATGATCGCAATGTCTACGATTGTGTTTATTCTTTGGGCACTGCAATTGCCGAGTAAAGATGAGTTACCGCTTTTACCGTTACTTACCGGTTTGGCATTTATTTTCGTTGGTTTAATCCTGCTAGTTTCAACACATAAGCGTGTGCAGAATTTTAAGCAACAGTTGCCTGCATTTATTCGGGATGGCTATTTATCCTCGTTGTTCATTGGTGTCTTATTGGCGAGTAGTTTATTTGCGAATCATTTTACGTTTTTCGTTGGTGATTTGATGCAGCAAGTGCTAGGCAGTAAAGTTGGTTCCACCTTGCCGAGCCTCTTTGCAGTTGGTCTATTTTTGCCGATCCTATTTGTCTTCTTTCTCATTTGGGTTAGTCGATTAACTAAGTGGTTTTATCAATACCGTCTAATCGTATTGAAAATTTTGTTTATTAGTATGATTTTCTTAGGTTTTTGGATGATTTTTTGCTAAGCACTACATAATAAGCATGTATTACAACATGGAGTGTAGTGATGAACATTTTTGAAACGGTTCTTCGGACTTTATTTGCCTTTACCGTATTACTCATTCTCACACGTATTATTGGTAAAAAGCAATTGGGGCAAATGAATATTTTTACTTATATTACAGGGATTGCAATTGGTGATATGGCAGCAGCGATGGTTTTACATAAACATATTAGAATGGTGGAAGCGATCACCGGGCTTGTGTTGTGGTGTTTTTTAACGATTATTGTGGAATACATTGGTTTGAAGAACATTAGAGCTAGAGTTTTGCTGAATGGTGAACCTGCGATTGTGATTAAAAAAGGCGAGATTGTTGAAGAAGAGCTGAGTAAGCAGCGGCTAAACCTAGACGATTTAACGATGCTGTTACGCACAAATCAGGTTTTTTCGATTTTGGATGTGGATTATGCGATTTTGGAGGCTAATGGCGATTTAAGTATTTTAAAAAAGCCGGAAAAAGACATAGTAACGAAGCAAGACTTGCAACTGTCGGCACAACACTATGATTATTTACCTAGTGAAATCATTGTGGATGGTAATGTTGTTTCTAAAAATCTAATCGAGTTTAGTAAAAATCAAGCTTGGCTTTTGATGGAGCTAGCCAAGCAAAATATTGACAGTGCAAGTGATGTTTTGTATGCTGAATTACAACAAGATGGTAGTTTATATATACAAAAGAAAAAGTAGAAGGTGATGAACTTGTTGAAATTTTACTGTTATCCAAAATGCAGTACTTGTAAGGCGGCGAAGAAATGGCTTGATCAGGAAGGAATTTCCCATCAAGCGTTACATATTGTGGATGAATGTCCAACAGTGGAAGAAATTGGACAGCTTCATCAGTTAAGTGGTTTGCCGATTCAAAAGTTTTTTAATACAAGTGGAATAAAATATCGGGAATTAGGATTAAAAGATATCGTTCGCAGTGCTCCGGATGAGGAGTTAATTCAGCTACTAGCAACAGATGGGATGTTGTTAAAGCGCCCGCTTGTAACAGATGGGGAAAAGGTTACGATTGGATTTAATGTGGAGCGGTTTGCTGATGTTTGGGGACGGAAGTGAGTTAGAAAATCTTTAAGCATAAATGCATATTTTACTTGTCAAAATAATTGTTTGGTGGCATGATATTGATAACAATAAAAATGTGGAGGTTGGTTATGAGTACACCAACAGAATTGCGTTATTCAAAAGATCATGAATGGGTTAAAGTAGACGGAGATAAATTGGTGATCGGGATTACGGATCATGCGCAAAATGCTTTAGGAGATATTGTCTTTGTAGAACTACCTGAGGTAGACGATGAAATTGAAATGAATGAACCTTTTGGTAGTGTTGAATCAACGAAAGCTGTTTCTGACTTGATTGCACCGGTGAGCGGTACGATTGTAGAAATCAATGAAGAATTATTTGATAATCCAAATTATGTGAATGAATCACCTTATGATCAAGCTTGGATGCTTGTTGTGGAACTGAGTGATGAAAGTGAGCTTGAACAGCTATTAACTGCTGAGCAGTATGAAGAATTAATTGCAGAGTAACAAATTTGAAATATCGCCAAACACAGATTTTATCAGCGTTTGGCGATATTTTTTGATTTTTTACCAAATATCCTCAAACAATGTATTCAAATCGATGTGAAGGTCCTGGAACTGTGCAGATGTTACTATGCTAGTGTCTTTTACATCTTTGGAGAATTTTCCGTGCAACTGATAGGTATCGTCAATTAATGTATAAACTTCAATCATATTTTTATAGACTAACCAGTATTCCGGTACGCCATTTTTTGCATAAAGTTGAAATTTAACTTCAGTATCTCGCTTTTGATTGGTAGTATTGCTTGTGGAAACAACTTCTACTACTAAGGTAGGAGCTCCTTTGATGTTGGCAGGTGTAACTTTTGAACGATCGCAAACAACAAATAAGTCAGGTAACACACTATTTTTTCCATTTGCTGTGTTGGGGAATTTTACATCTAGTGGCGCAATGAAAACTTTGCAAGGGCGTTTTTCAAAATGAATGATAAAGCGAATGTGTAGTTTTCCTAATATTTGCTGATGGAAAGTTGAAGGAGAAGGCATCATGTATCGCACACCATCAATCCATTCATAACGAGGTTCAAAAAGTACGTATTTTAATTGCGCTTCTTCCACTGTTTCCGGATAATTTTTTTCTTCTGTCATTTTAATGACCTCCATTTATTTTTATTGGGTATGACAAATAAGCGAATTGAACTATCCTCCTTTCGGCAAAAGGTTAGAAAAATTTGGGCGATGATATACTTGTGTTTACTTGGGAGTTTTTACTTACATTTGAAGTATTTACATTCAATTGAGGTATTCGACTAATATTTGGCTAGCACCAAAAGTCTCATGGTTTCATCCTAGCATAGTAAGGTCAAAAAGGGAAGTGACTTCAAATGATTCTTGAAGAAAAACATTGACACTACTACAAGTCTGTGCTAATATCTTGAAATAACTTAATAAATAACTACCGTTCAAACTCTTATCAAGAGAGGCCGAGGGATGTGCCCGATGACGCCCGGCAACCAGCAGTTTTCATCTAACTGATATGGTGCCAATTCACACAGATCGTTGTTGCAAAAGTGATCTGAAAGATGAGAGCAGGGATTGGATTATAAATATCTAACCTTTCTGCTCCTCTATGTGTCGAGCGGGAAGGTTTTTTGAGTTTAGGTGCAGGAACGAGCGTTTAGAAACGCAGTATTAAGGCAGAACTTTTTGGATTTGCGTAAGCAGATTGAAAAAATTATGACTTAAGACGGAGTTTCTGCTCGTGTATGCCCGATTTCAAAAAGGCTGGGGGTGAACATTGCGATGATCAACATACGCAATGTGAGTAAGATTTTTCAAGGGAAAAGCGTAGCGGTTGATGATGTTTCGCTTGCAGTTGAAAAGGGGGAGATATTCGGTATTATTGGTTATAGCGGTGCCGGCAAAAGTACATTAGTTCGTATGCTCAATGGTTTGGAGCATCCGACTTCAGGAGATGTTGAAGTTGCCGGACACAAGCTATCATCAATGAAAGCTAGCGCATTACGCAAAGTACGCCAAGATATTGGTATGATATTTCAACATTTTAATTTACTTTGGTCACGTACAGTTCGTGAAAATATTGCTTTTCCATTGGAAATTGCCGGTGTAAGCGCGAGCGAGCGTCGTGAGCGTGTGGAAGAACTTATCAAATTAGTGGGACTTGAAGCACACGCCGACCATTATCCGGCGCAACTAAGCGGTGGGCAGAAGCAGCGTGTGGGAATTGCGCGAGCGCTTGCCAATCAACCCAAAGTTCTTTTGTGTGATGAAGCAACATCTGCTCTTGATCCGGAAACAACAGATTCCATTTTAAATTTGCTGATGGATATTAACAAGCGTTTTGGTTTGACGATTGTATTAATCACACACGAAATGCATGTGATTCAAAAAATTTGCCATCGGGTTGCTGTAATGGAAAATGGCAAAGTTGTTGAAGTAAACAAAGTATTGAATATTTTTAAAAATCCTGAACACGAAGTAACAAGGAGATTTGTGAAGCAGTTAAGTGATGGGGACGATGCTAAAGCAACAACTAAGCACTTATTATCACTGTACCCGTCAGGGAAGGTAGCTCGCCTTACTTTTATTGGAGAATCAGCAGAGCAGCCAATTCTGGCTGAAGTGATTCGCAATTTTGAAGTGCAAGTCAATATTATTCAAGGTAAAATTTCACCTACTACAGAAGGTCCTGTGGGAACGCTGTACATTCATTTAAATGGTGAGGAAGAAGTAGTGCAGCAAGTGATTCAGTTTCTTAATGAACAAGAAATTGGAGTGGAGGTAGTGAATTATGAATAGTTGGTTTCCTAATGTTCAGTGGGAAGTTTTGTGGCAGGCAACTTTAGAAACGTTGCAAATGACAGCTATTTCAGTCCTTGCCTCATTTATCATTGGCATTATACTTGGTCTTGTTTTATTCTTAACTGCAACGGGGAATTTATGGGAGAATCGCTTGATTTATGTCACTGTTGGTGCTGTCGTCAATAT
>Ga0131853_10004780_pt1 | contig 24301 bp, 18 predicted proteins | sample TergutLab28metaG_FD_92764 | JGI IMG/M metagenome (GOLD analysis project Ga0131853, IMG submission 92764) | Labiotermes labralis P1 segment gut microbial communities from Petit-Saut dam, French Guiana - Lab288 P1 (version 2) (version 2) | ecosystem: Host-associated > Arthropoda: Insects >...
AAGTAAGTAAGTAAGTAAGCAAGTAGTCGAACTTTTGTTATTGTTCAAGATCGTGCACTCATTTCAAAGTGGTGTTACTATTATTAGAGTGTGTTGTATTTCTTTTCACAACTTATTATTTACATGCCTACGTTGGTCTTGTTAAACTGTCGGTGGTACAGTACATAATCTCAAATTTCTATACGACTTACATGAAGAATTATATCTATTACTATTGATTGTTATCGATTACTATCGATGGCAACCATGATTACTACCATCAATGGGTACCATAAAGGTATGTAAAGTCTGTTATTTTTTGATCGATTTTAACCGAGCTTAAGTTTTGTCGACAAATATAAAGTTTTGCGAAAATCCGGCCAGCGGGAGCCACTCTGTTCCACGCGGACGGACAGACGGACAGCTGTGACGAAGCTAAAGATTGCTTTTTGCAACTTCGCGAATGCGCCTAAAAAGCACGTCTTGCTGGCTGGATATATCCAGGCTCACACTGGAAACTGCAAGAAGCTCTGTCGGTCAGGACAAATAAATATGTCATTTCAACAGACATTTCTTCCTCTACTTCGTCGTCGTCATCATCATCTTCTTCATCATCATAATCTTCTTCTTCTTCTTCTTCATGCGTTACAACTTTATGGTTTGAAAGTTTGGGCCTTCTGAACTACTTCCTTCCATTTAAACCTATCCTGGATGCATTTTGTACAATTATTCATTTTCATATCTAGTAATTCTTAAATCTTGTTTTATATCGTTTTCCCATGTAATTTTTGGTCTTCCTGCCAATCTCGTAGGTATAAGTTTCCGCTCGTACAATTTTTTGACCAATCTGTCATTTGCCATTCGGTGTACATAGCCAAACCAGCTTAATCATCGAGTCTTAATGTAGTTAATTATATTCTTATTGATAATTGGGTTATTTAATTCATCACTTGTTTTGACTCTCCATGTACCACCTCTATTCTTTGTCGGTCCGAATATTCTTCTTAATATTTCTTTCAGTTATTAACAATTTCCGTTTCACCGATTCGTTTATTACCCACGTTTTGCTCGCATGCGTTATCACAGGTAGACATTTCATTACTAAGCAAACAAACTGAACTGTAGTCACGTGACGCAGTGTGTGTGTGTGTGTGTTCATTGCGTCTTTTTCCTGTTACAGATGCCATTCTACGCATAGTTCACAGTGTGTGTAAATGGTAGACAGTTTCTGTCAACTCATCGGTCGGTACTGGCGTCTATTACCCTGCTCCCCTCCACAATCCCCACGTTTCACGTTTCTTTACTTAAGTTACACCCAGCGATATTTCAGAATATCCAAAATGCCTGGCATACGTCGGTGCAACAACTGTCCTAACATATGCTACATATCAGAACAACACCTGTCCAAATCGAGACCCTCCCGAACACCTGTCGAACACCGCCAACTGCAGCCTCCACAAAAACGCCTTGCCATCTGTCGTTAAGAGGCCGTGGGACACGTGTCAAATCACGTACCTCCAAGACGGGTCGAACCTGCCGTAAATAAATGCGCTGTATTCATGCAGTGATTGCTCAGAGTGTGCCGCTTTCAACTTTAAAGTTACGGGTGGACAAAATGGTACAGCACAACACTTACACAGCAGAAGGAGAGACAGTGCAGTGCAGTAAACAATGCAATGGTACTGAATGATACAAATCACAATATACAAATATAAATGTATCTTTTACTTACATACCATCACAATACACAAATATAAAGGTAAATGTATGCCTATGCAGGCCTGCACAGGCCCGCAGGGTTCAAGAGGCTCCTAGAATCTCTAGACAATCGGGACATTTAAGTGGCAAGATTATTAACCTATGCACCGGCCGCTTTTATCTCCCCCCCCCCCCCCCCCCCCCCTCTTCCCCCCCTACCCCTGCCTTTTTTACCCCCCCCCCCCCCCCACCCGGAGATTCCACTGGTACTCATTTACGATACAGGTTGATGCGACCGTAGGGCCAAAATGCGGCCGGAAGGATAAGTTCAATAAAAAAAATCCTAATTAGCCCATCGAGAATTGAACACGTGACCTTCCGGTTTGAAGTACAGTGCCTCAACCCTTCATCGCGTACACAAATGTATGTAACGAGTATTTGCGTACCAACTTCCGACATGTTGCGTACTTAGGACAATCATCAGGTAATTCCTAAATAGCTCACAATTAACGGAAGAATAGTGAAGGCTTTAGTTTCTGTAAGATTCTGAAGACGGCATGTCGCATTAAGATTATCTCCTGCTTGGACTCTGTCCATCGTATCGTGTTTTAATTAATACTAACAGAAAGAACGCAGAACACGACAGTAGACAGAACACTACGTTTCAGCGACTATAGCGGTCCCCGTCTTCAGGCTGCAATAAGATCCAACAAACTCCGTGCTGTCCGTTACGTGCACCATCGATAGCCGATTCACAGCGCTCAACCGACAAACTGCACAATTTCTTCCTCAGATATTTATATTACATTGTAACATTGGGCATGACTACATGTTGCAATCCACAGGGGAACATTATAAGGGAACAAGTACCAAACAATATTGCATAAACTGAATTACACCACGCACAAAAGGTTAATTATGTGTAAAAACAACTAATTAAGATTTATGCAATATTACTTGATACTTGTGTCCTGAGGACGGTCCCTTGTAGCTCGAAACATGTAGCAATGCTCTCTGTTGTAATATACCATAAGGAAGAATATTGTGCATTTTGTTGATTGAGTGTTGTGAATAGGATATGTCCAGATGGGCCAACAGGCAAAGCTGCTCTCATCCTTACAGTTAAAACGTGATTTCTGTGCGAAGATAGCAACTATTTCTATTCGATACAACCTTCACGTACTGTCGAAGAAAAATTTACATCGTAATGCACCACAGAATATAGGGTTTTGATGGGGAAACCTATGGGAAACAGGCCACTTGGAACACCCAAGCGTAGATAGGATAATATTAAAATGTATCTTCAAGAGGTAGGATGGGTGCATGGACTGGGTTGATCTAGTTCAGGATAGGGACGGGCGGCAGGCATTTGAAAACGCGGTAATGAACCTTCAAGGTCCATAAAATGAGGGGAATTTCTTGACTGGCTGAGAACCGGTTAGCTTCTCAGGAATTACTCAGCTCCATGGAGTAAGTAAGTGATAAAGCACAGTATACAACTTCCAAACTGGTGAAGTTTTCATGAAGTCGACACCAAACAGAACCTACATGCGAACTTAACTGTAATATCTGTACACTCTCACTTACTACGGCGGAAAAGCTCATGTCTTTGTGAGGCTGACAAAATATTGCTGTTAAAGAAATAGCGGGAAATCAGCGCCAAAGTACGTAACAGAAACTTCCCGTTTTCCTTTCAATGTGTTTTCAATGTAGATGTACGGAAGCGAGATCAGCAGATACTGCTACGATCGTACAGGCCGCCAGGCCGGGGAATCGAAGGTGGGTCACAAGTAGTGGCATAGCTACAGCGTGCAGGCTGCTCTGGGCCAGCTATGCCTCCTGTACAATAGGTAAAGTGGCCGAACCCCCCCCCCCCCACGTGCTATGATGCAGTGATCTATTAAAGGGGCAGCGAGATACCGTTGCCCTTTCCCTTATCAAAAGTTAATTAAGTGCTTCATGAGAAGCATGCTGCGGTGTGTCAAAGCTTCGTAATGTCTAAGACTAGAATTATATTGGCGATATACGAAATGAACTCAGTCTACATGAGACCTGTGAATGCTGGACACCTGGCTGGAAAGCTGGCCAAAGTGGCACACGCCGAAGGATTGAACATTCACAACATGTCGCACAGTTCTACCGCCAGAGGGCATGAGATTCAACAAATACAAAAAAAGGCCGCCAAATTTACGACTATCGGGTATGTGCAGGTGTCGGAATGTGTCAATAAGGAACTTCCATTTGGCAAACAGGAATGTTGATTTTATACAGAACAAGTGGCGCTGAAATTTAAACGGGCAGTTTGCTACCTAAAGACATTAATATTAGGTATAAAAAATTAAAGCTATCCCACTGCAGGCCCAGACCGGCCCTAACGGCACGAAGAAGTTAAGCTCCCAGAATTTCAAAACAATCGGCACATGATCGTGGTAAGGTTGTCAGCCCTACGCATCGGAAACTTTTGCCCCCAGGAAATATCCCTGGCACTCATTACTGTTAAAGACTGAGTCGACCCCAGGGCCACAGTGCGGCCGGTAGGAGTAAGTCAACGAAAAATCATAATGACCCCATCGGAAATCGAACCTGCGACCTTGCGGCTTGTAGCGTAGTGCCACCGCGTACTCCAAAGATTAAATACACAGAACTGTAACTTTCTCTGTTTTTATATGGGAGTGAGATTCGGTGTTGCACGTTAAAGCAAAAAAGCGGGCTACGGATCATCGACTACACGGTGCTGAGCAAGATGTTTGTGACAAAAAGGATGAAGTAACAAGAGTCTTGCTGAGAAAACTGTATAAAAAAGATTCATGATTTATTCTCCTCGCCAAATACTATTTGGGTAGTCAAATTAAGTATGACGTGGACAGGGAATGTGACACATACGATAAGGAAGCAAATCCTCCCAGGGGTGGGTGGAAAACGGGAAGGAAAGATACCGCTTTGAAGACTTAGGAACAGATGGACGATATTAAAATGGATCTTAAAACAACAGAATAAGATGTGAAACGGATTCATTTGGCTCCGGAGAGGGACAAGCGTCGGAATGTTATGAACGCGGTAATGAACATTTGGGTTCAAGAGAATGTGGGTAATTTCTTGACTACAAGCCTCCCAAGGATTCTACCTCTGTGAGTTACTCAGACTGTACGGTTTTCAGCAGCTACCTGGACATAATGCATGTTTCACTGTGTGCAGTCCTATGTAGTACAGGCCCTGAAGGGCACTCTGACATCACGTTTCGCTGAACATGCACTGTGTGAATTTAGAAAACACTTCTATAAATACAATCTGCATAAGGCAGTATCTTTTCTTTCTTTTGTCGCTGCGATCCCCCGAGGGCCATGGACTCCTCGTTCGTGAGGTTTCTATGTCACACACAAGGATTCTGTCACACACGACGACGTACCACAGTCGGTAGGACTCCTCTGGACGAGTGATCAGCTCGTCGCAAAGACCTCTACCTGACAATACACAACACTCACAACAGACAAATATCCATGCCCATTCGAACCCACAATCTATGCAGGCGAGCGGCCGCAGACCTACGCCTTAGACACCGCGGCCACTGGGATCGGCACATACAGTATTTACTCCAAATAATTTCGCGCGTAAACGCAAAAAAAATTATTTGATATTTTGAGACGTCACTCCTACAGGTTCCGGCCCCTACAGGACATATGCACTTAGTTTAATTCAATACAGTACAGTCCGTCTACAGCACGCAATATGGATAATGTTAAATTTCCAATCTGCAGTGTTGACGTTATGTGATAACTTATGCAGTAAAAACACCTCGGTTATTGCAGCCGGCAAAACAGCAGATTTTTATTACAACACATTCGTTTATATTTTCACAACACGTTTCGACCTATGTAGGCCATCATTACGTCAGAGGTGTCAGAAACAGAAGCAGGCAGTTCATAAAACGCGGAATTACTCGTCACGTGGATTATGGTTGTTTTTATCTTTTTACAAGTTTGGAGTTTATGGTATGTTGTGGTATTCGGTACGTTTTATATTCTCTTTGTGGTTGTAGAATAAATTGTATACTAAACGGAGTTGCTATCTACAAGTTTCCTTCCAATTCAGGACACCACCGTAAAGACACAAGCATGCCTCACACTGGCGTTTCTGCTCTTGTTCATAACTACTACCATCTCGTGACTGCTAACCTACATAACCAAGAAGTAGGAAAAGTGAAATTATAATGGAGCACTTTCTTTTCTAAAATGGCAAGCAGTACGATTTATGATATCGTGCCGTCGCGCGTGCGCGCGTTGTGTCCGGTTAAATTTTTTAATCAGCTGACCGATATTCACGAAATTTCGTACGGACACTATGACTCTGGAGGACATCCCGAAGCCGTAATTTTCAGTATCGTACAGGGTGGAAAGGAACTACTGACAATTACTGTAGAAGCCTGAAGTAACGTATGGCAATAAATGTTGGGATGCCAATTTACTTTTCTTGACGTAATTTTTTATAGACTGTGAACAAAATGGACACCGTTTAAAATTATTATTTAATTCTTGGTCTGTTGGCAAGTGAAATTTGTATGTAGATCGTACAATAGGAGTGCACAAATTTTCAAAAAATTGGAGGTGCCATGTCAAAATTCTAAGCGCCAGAACCCTCCTGAATCTTAGAAGTTCCACAATGAAGGGCCCCCTAATGTTAGGTACTGCCATACCAAATGTAGTTGTCATGGTAAAATGTCGCCTGGGATTTGTGCACCACTGTCGCAAATATACCTACACATTCAAGGTTATTCCCATGTAACTGCACAACTGCTTTTAATGCTCCTACATGTTTCGGCTGCCAGCCACAGCCATCTTCAGGGCATTACAAGTGTCGGAAGACAGGTTCAGCGTGCTACACAGGTTGTCAAATATAAATGGTCAATTATTTACACATATGTAAATTATATAAGTATTTTACAATTTATATTTGATATCATGTGTAGCACGCTAAACGTGTTTTCAAAAATCGTAGTCCCCTATGATTGCTGCTGTTGGCAGTCGAAATATTTACGAGCATTAACACCAATTTTCCAGTTAGTTGGGAATAAACTTATGTGTGTAAGACAACTGTGCGCATTACATACAGCATTACATACGATCACATTATGAATATATCATTTGTATATGAACAATTATAAACATGAAAAGGACGCAAAGTTCTAGATTACAACAGAAAAATGCAATATATACCGAATGTGCACTAAAAATTAAACAACATAGGCAATGTACTATAACGTAATGCAGGTACGTTCGTGCAGCCACTGTTGCAGTGGAAAAGCAATAAATATTACATATTCTGAGTGTGTGTTGGTAACCTTAGGTACCCAGCATGAAATGCGCATGCGCCATACTGCCATCTGTGGCCTGCCTGCCTCAACAACATTTTTCCACATTATCTCATACACGGGACGATTTCCGGGGGGGGGGGGTTATCGAACACAAGGTATGTGTTTTGCTTTTCTCTACAACTTTTGTCTTAAACATTCCTCGTTCTAAGAAGAACCGACCGAGATATGACTAAAAAAAATGTATACTGGTCTTCATGTAAAGTACCCGTCATTCTTGTCCAATTTCAATCAATCTTTCAATTTTCTAGGCAGTTTTTTTCGAAAAAAAAAACTCATATCAAATTTCATGACAATCCGTCCTGTGGGAGCCGAGTTGTTGCATGAGTACAAACGGACGGATGGACACGACGAAGCTAATATTCGCTTTTCGAAACTTTGCGGTAGCGCCTAAAAATGAAAGCAAAACATTAGTCACGGATATTTAAAACTTGATATGTGTGGAAAGAAAAGTACTCTTTATGAATTTGGGTTGGAAGAGTTTGTACGATCAACACCGGAAATGAATGCATTGTGTGAATTTGAAGTCTCGGTATCAGAAAGGCTATGCCTGTGACAGCGTATCATGATTGTGCTCTTTCGATTCGAAACTGGTATTTAACGATAACGTTTTAACTACGCATGTTATATAGCGTCGAATGGAATAACAATTGTACGGAGTGAGTTAGCAAAAACCCGGAAGTATGCAGAAAAATGGTCCATGGCAAGTTCTTCTCCTCAGACAGTTAGTGCAACCACAAAGATTCCCAAAGGGTACATAGCGACCTGCTCGATTGTCGCCGGTTCGTCTTTCATCGCTCCCTTCAGGCGAAAGTTGGACCACTACACACGAAGCACAGAGCTCCGCCTTCCGTGCGTTAATCAGATCCGTAATGAACATACAAATAACGAACAAAATGGATGCTAATGTTTATGGTATATTTAATTCACCATATTCTCACCAACATGTTTCGGCCGCCATTGCTGCTATCTTCAGGGTGATATTATTACAAGAATACAAAAGTACAAATGTGGTTAGTTATGTCGCGGTCACTACATAACAATTAAAAATCATTAGAATTTCAGTTTAAATTTTATAATTAATATAAATACGGTTAAAATGGGTAATGATTACGGGTCAGGATAGAGCAGTCGGTATAGCGACTCGCTACGAGCTGGACGGTCTGGGGATCGAATCCCGATGGGGGCGAGATTTTTCGCACCCGTCCAGGCCGGCCTGGGGCCCACCCAGCCTCCTACACAAAAGGTACCGGGTCTTTCCCGGAGGTAAAGCGGCCGGAGTGTCGCGTTGACCACCTACCCCATCTAGCGCCGAGGTTCCACTCCCCATCTGGGCCTTCGCGGTCTGTTATAGGGCGAACTTTATCTTACCTGTTTAAGGGTAATGATTAAAATCTTGGGGTTTAGAATCGTTTATTCCGTATGGAGTGACGCTTGATGAAGTGATCTGGTGATTTTTAATAGAGCGTGTAGGTGATGCGTAGACGGTGTGGTACGCCGGTTCGAAATCACCCAGTATACCACACTGAAATTATAATAACTTTTAATTGTTACGTAGTGACCGCCACACAACTAACCACATTTGTACCGTAATAATAACATCACACTGAAGATGGTCGTATCAGCTGCCGAAACATGTTGGTGAGAATTTAGTGAATAAAATACATCAATAATATTGAAGCGCATTTTTGTTGGTTATTTGTATATTATGGATAGAGAATCTTCCTTGAGCAGGCTTTCGGTGGATAAGGACTGACTGCTTTACCGAGGTCATTCGTAGAAATTTACCGCTAAGGCGTATTGAGCCGTTTTAAGCCTTAGAATCCGAATAAATCAGAGAAGAAAAATATGTGTCAAGGAAGGGTGGCAGTGATATAATCCAGTATATTATGGGAAGAAACTAGGAGAAAATGTTCGGCTGTCAATGTTATTCGGCAGTTTGGTCTCGTCCCTCTGCCAAAGACAAGCTGAATAGAACGGAGAATGATGAGGAATGGAGACTAAACCTCAACATGGTAAGATATGAAATTTCAGTTTCTACGATACAAAAAGAAGTTTCGCCCTCAACCGTTCTAATTTCGTTTGGAAGAAAAAATCGCTGTCCCTCCCCCCCCCCCCCCCCCGGGAGCCGCTGAAACAACCGGGGACCCCCGGTGGGGGGGGGGGGGGGAGCAGAGTTTTGAATGTCAGCGTGGGTGATATGCATATCGTTCATGAAAAAGCAGTTTGTCGCAACCTCCCGGTACACAATTTTAGAGGAGACAGGAAAAACTTGACAGCAAGTTATGCTTTTATGAAAACGCAAGGAGAGGCAATTTTCTTTTCGGACACAGCATCTTGACAGAAGGTGTGTTTGTGACCCAACGGTCTAGTGATGCGGGAATTTTTCTGACGAACTGTGTGGTTTACGACAAACTGCTGTTTCGTGAGCGATAAATAAACCAATCACTGTGCTTCAAAGGTTAATCAAGTTCACCTACGTGCGAATTTTGAAGTTTTTACAGCCATGTATAAGAGAATACATGGTCACTCACATTGCGGGAGGAACGTAGGGCGAGGGTGTTTGAGAATAGGATATTGAGGAGAATATTTGGGCCTAAGAGGGACGAGGTAATAGGGGAGTGGAGAAAACTATACAATAAGGAGCTTAACGATCAGTAATCCTCACCAAACCTTATTCGGGTGGTCAAATCACGGAGAAAGAGGTGGGCGGAGCATGTGGCACGTATGAAGACAGGAGTAGTGCTACAGAGTTTCTGAGGGAAGATCTGAAGGAAAGAGACCACTTGGAAGACCCAGGCGTATATGGGAGGATAATATTAAAATTGATCTTCAGGAAGTGGGATGTGGGGGCATGGACTGGATTGATCTGGCTCAGAATAGGGTCAGGTAGCGGGCACTTGTAAATGCGGTAATGAACTTTAGGGTTCCATAAAATGCGGGGAATGTCTTGGCTAGATGTGAACTGGTTAGTCTCTCAAGAAGGACTCTGCTCCATGGAGTAAGTAAGTAAGTAAGTATATGAGGATTACGTTCTTCAGGTATGACGCTGTGTCACTTGGTAATTGATTCCCAACGTTTCGAAGTAACATAGTGCCTTTATCTTCAAGCGTCAACATGTCCGACAAGAATCCGCATCGGTTTTCACAGGCTATATGGCGCAATCGCCGGTCCCAATGACAGCGCGGTCTTAAGGCGTGGGTCTGCGGCCACTCGCATGCTCAGATTGTGGGTTCGAATGCCGCCAGAGGCATGGATGTCTGTCTGTTATGAGTGTTGTGTGCTGTCAGGTAGAGGTCTCTGCGACGAGCTGATCACTCTTCCAGAGGAGTCCTATCGACTGTGGTGCATCGTTTAGTGTGATCTAGAAACCTCGTGAATGAGGAGGTCCTCGCCCACTGGGGGGGCTGTAGCGCCAAAAACAAACAAATATAGAGCAGTCGGTAAAGCGACTCGCCATGGACTAGACATTCCGATGATCGAGTCCCTGTTAGGGGTGAGATTTTCCGCACCCGTCCAGACCTGCCCTGCGGCTCACTCAAACTCCTGCACAATGTGTAACCGGGTCATTCCCGGGGGTAAATCGGCCGGGGAGTTTTGTTGACCGCCCACCCCATCATGCGACGAAGTTAAAGAAAGAGTACAGCTACGCCTCTAAACCCCCCCCCCCCCGTGTGTGCCTTCATGACAATTTATAGGATGAACTTTACCACGATCGCATCATTTTTAATTTCTTTCATATCGCCACCTCTACAGCCTACACATGAAATCCGCACAAATGACACAAGCTGTAAACACTCTGCAGTTACCAGACTAACGCCCTTACTCTACAGATTCTGTGGATTTGTACTGCTTCAAAAATTACTTCGTTAAAAAACAAGGACCGATCCAAATTCTGGCACTCACCCATTCACCCACAGCTACTGGTTAAAATGTGCCCAGACACAAATTGCTTCCCAAAGGCTGGAATTTTCTGTCCCAATAAACGTGCCAATTACCCCCGCTGTGCATCTGCCCCGCCCTCAGCATTCCGGCAGCTCATTCATGCGTTCATCTTTATCGATCCCACAGGCGGAACGCAAGACCCTCACATATTCACTCCGATAAATACGGCTTGGAGAAGACCACAAGGAGACTGAAGAAACACGCGAAAATCCAGCACTGATGACACTCTGTAGATCCACCCAGTGGAGGCCTCAGACGTCTTGGCGGTGGGTTTGGAAGACAATGCAAAGATATTTCCTGCTTTCTTCAACTATATGTTAAAGCTAGCCTACTGCAGTACCGCATATATATTCTTCTTATTCTCCTCCTTCTTCTTCTTAGATGGCACTACAGTAAAATTCGGACCTCCGCCTCCATAAAGGACTTCTCCCAGTCAGCTCTGTTGTTTGACCTCCCTTCCCAATTTGTAATTTTGCGTTTGTTAATATCTGTTAGTGTAAAATTCCACAATTTGTTTTTTGATCGTTCTCTTTGTCGACTTCTCTGCTGATTATTGTTAAATACTTTTTCTTTTCCTTTGCTGTCCGTTCCACTAACATGACAATCCAATTCAACACAACTATACTGACAAATGAAAGCATATCTAAACCTCCAAACAGCTGCATTAATTCTTCATTACGTCGCTTCCTCCAATTTTCATTTACTTTTTAATTCCCCCAAACGTTTTAAAAACTTTTCTTTAAAAAGTAGCCAGCAGTTTAGCAATATCTTCATTCAGTGTCCAAGATTCAGATCCTTATGTTGCCCATGGTATTACTGATGTCTTATAGATTTTTATTTTTTTCTGCTCTGAGTGCTGATTGACTCTGTAATACAGGAATAAGTGCATAATATGCTCTTCTTGCATTTGTAATTCTATTTCAATCTCTGGTCTTAATTCACTTTATTTGTTATAATTGTACCGAGGTGCGTATAGTCTCTCACTGTATCAAAATTATATGTACCAATTACTTTTAAACCCACTTCCGGTTCCTGTTTACTCCGCACCATACACACACACCTAACCAGAAATTACATATTCGGCCACATTTACCAAAATTTTATCACAACACATTACTATATTGTATTTAATCATATTAATAATTCATAACTTTAGCTAACACAGCTTTTAAGCTCCATGGAGATGGTGTATTAAAATCGAAACACGTCGGAGTAATTTAATATAAATTTACAGTGCAAATGTTAGTATATAATAAACATAATAAACCAAGTTTCACATGCTCATATTTATCGTAAGGCTTTCGTGATGCTGTCACAAGTGTTGTCTTCTACCATTCATTGCTAATCCGTTTTTTTCGACCAGTGATCTAAATTCTACTTCAACATCTTGCAGTCTTCCTCCCATAATGATCACAATATCAGCATATGCTTTAGTTTGACTACATTTGTCAAATAACGGCAGGTATATTACAGGCGTGTATCTGCTGCTTACTTAACGATAGGCAGCACCTCAGACTACAGGGCCATAAATCTGCAGTTTATTTAGCGACAGCCACTAGCTCAGACTACAGGCCTACATAAGCAGTTTATTAAGCGAAAGCCGGCTGCTCAGACTACAGGCCTATATATCTGCAGTTTCTTTGATGACAGCCAGGAGCTCAGACTACTGGCCTACACATCTGCAGTTTATTTAGTGACAGCCAATAGCTCAGACTACATGCCGATATACGTCAAGTTTATTTGACGACATCCAGTAACTCAGAATACAGAGCTATTTATATGTAATTTATTTTACGACAGCCAGTAGTTCAAACCACAGGTGTACATCTTTGAAAGACAACGAATGATGAATAAGAAAGTAAAGTATGTGGTAGGAAAATGTTATAGTTATTACCCCGCCCTTAGCCTAGAGGGACAGAGCAAAGCCTTGAAAAACTTCAGTGAAGAAGAACAGGGCCAGCCGAAAATCTAAGCCTGTACCCCAGGCCTAAACAACCTTTTATAATGTGCAGACACCTTCGGACACATCTGAACTGCATGCAGGCAACATGAACTTCAATCAACAAAATCAAGAACGAATCCGTACGCGTATGAAGTATAAATGAACCTGTGTATTTGTCTATGCATCATGTGCAATACAAAATATACTGACAAAAAAAAAAAAGTAAAATTTATAAAAATGCAATCCAGTATGTAAGCTAAGATGTAAATATTTTCAGCGCACTTTTCGCGAAACTAATTAGTAATGTACTGTAGCCTATATCTCCATACACAGCTCGTAAGTGTTCAAAATTCCTTCGGCACTCTACTTCAGCTTAATCAGGGAAAGGGATACGAGCCCCTTCAATATGTCTCCGTGGACAACATAACACTGTGTCGCGATCGACATATTAGCCGAGAGCTAAAGGTCGAGCGGGTCCGCTGTAGCCTGACCACTATAATGACTGGGCTACATCCCAGTACCCAACTCGGACACCTGTCACAGTCTGCCACACTTCCAAAGCACTAACAAATTCCTATATTACACATGGCCATTACTCCGTAAATTGACCACCCGCGTATCATGAAACCTGACCACAGTTTCACATTTCGTGCTAAGCTTTACGGTTAAACTTCCGTATGTTGGCCATCTGAAGTGTCGTATAGTGCTTATGCTGTACAGCAAATGGGTCGAAATCCTCATTCAATAGCAAAACTAATTTCTGCCCGATTAGCCTCCACTCTTTCTCCACAAGAATACAAAACAAGCTGAAATTTTCTGGTGGAAACCGACCAATTACAGAGTTGTACACAAGTTTTCCAAATCAACCACTTTTTTCTGCATTCTGAACTGTACGTTAGCACAGCGATAATGCGATCGTATGACGAAGGTAACTATTGCTGCTATTGCCAATGTAACCAGTGACTGAGCGACAAAGGTGATGAGCCACGTAACAGTGACATTCTTTCTCCCAGACCTAACATATGAAGTTCAACTTTTAGACCAGGGAATCATATGATCTGCAAAATCGCGATATCATCAGCATACGTTACAGTAAAATGTCACAGTCGCAGAAACCAATAGCACAAAGTCAGCAACAAGTCGATTCGATGGTTATGTAGTGCTTCGATTCAGATACAGCGCCAAGATTCACGTTGTAAAAAATCGTGACAGTGACAACAAAAGAGACACAGTAAACAAAGAACACAGCAGGCCACTGCCTAGCTATCGGGAAGCTCCTCAGTGTGCGTCTTAATTACTTGCCTATTCCGAAGCCCAACCTCAGTTCACGGGAGTTCTTTTTCGTCTTTACTGGAATATAGAGAAACGGTGGCTCCCAGCTTGGATGTCGACAAGAAAGTCGACAATCAAATTTTTTCACCAAATGAATTAAAATGATGTTGCCGATTTTCCAGTAACACAATCTTAAAATAGTGTGGTTAATGTACAGAGTTATGTTTCCCTTCCACGCAATTAATATATGTGTCCAAGTGTTTTACCACATTAATAAAGACCTATTTTGTTTCCGTAAGTTGGCCACCTGTATAAGGTGGACGGCCCTGAACATAACCAAGGGTCACCAACGTAGACAGGTTTCCTTGTATTCAATATATATTTTAAACTACTGGGGTTTTCAAAAATAGAGGTAGCTGCAAAAGCAACTTTGGCGCTGAATTGTAACTGATGTGAAAGCTGTAAAGAACAAACTGTGGCTGGACGTGGAAGCTGTAAGCACTAAACTGAAGAGGATCTGGAAGCTGCATGTACCAAACTGTAGAGCAGCTGGAACTGTAAGCTACATCTACCAAAAACTGAAGATGCGCTCTTGAAATACATGGCACTGAAGCAATATATTTGCGAGAAATAATGAAACGTGAAGGAACTTCCAGGTCTGGAGACAAATGGGGTTCTTTAAGCTTCCCCTTCGTCTGCTGAGCAAAAAGCTGAAAATTCCCTCGACGTTACAAGAAGAGTCAAATTTTTTCTCCGTGAGCCAGCGATAATACAAAAGCTACTAGAGAGTTCATAAAGAAAATTATGTGTCACTATGTAGAACTACGTCACCAAACCATGCAGATGTTCACTGAAAACCAGCAGCCAGCCAATCGGCGAGAAACCCCCTGCTGTCTCGGGATGTCAAAGGTTCACCACCGTGCTCACAAAAAGCCATTCTTTTGCATTATCCCGTGGCACATTCAACTTACTTACTTACTTACTTACATACTTACCTACTTACTTACTTACTCCATAGAGCAGAGTCTTTCTTGCGAAACTAATCGGTTCTCAGCTAGTCAAGAAATTCCCTGTATTTTATGGAACCCGAAAGTTCATTACCACATTCACAAGGGCCCTACACCTGTCCCTAGATCAATCCAGTCCTTGCCCCCATCCCACTTCCTGAAGATCCGTTTTAACATTACCGTCCCATCTACGCCTAGGTCTTCCAAAGTGGTCTTTCCCTCAGCTTTCCCCACCAAAGCCCTGTATACAGCTCTCCTCTCCCCCATACGTGCCACAAGTCCCGTCCATCTCATTCTTCTCACCTTGATCACCCGAACAACATCGGGTGAAGAGTACAGATCACTAAGCTCCTCATTATGTAATTTTCTCAATTCCTCTGTTACCTCGTCACTCTTAGGCCCAAATATTCTCCTCTATACCTTACACATGCTCCACATTTTTCCAATCCGCATTTAATGTTACCTTCTACCTACGCAAACGTGTTCTCTGTCACATTTTCGCACCAAAAAGGACCCGCAATAGCATAGTCGGCACAGTTACAAGGCTACTACCTCGACAGTCCGGGGTTCGAATCTCGGCAGCGGTAAGAAAGTTTACGTCCAGACCGGTCCCCGGTCCGAGCCCACCCAATTTCATATTCAATGGGTACTGGGATCCTCTTTCGGGAGTAAAGCGGCCGGAGCGTGTAGTTTATCCATCTAGTGCCAAAGTGAAGAACAAGTGGAGCTACACTTCTGCTCCCCTGTATGCTTTCAGGGGGCGCACAGGGCATGATCGGCTGAACTTTGATTTAATCAGCTCACCAATATAGCTAAAGAGTTGAAAGTATACAGCTACTCACTAAGGAAATTTCTTCGTTTCCCAAATACTGCCACTTTATTGGAACCAAATACCTTGCACAGTGTCTTGTTCTAAGACACCCCAATCGCTCTTCTAGTGGAGGAAACAGTTGTCATCCACACAACTAAATGTATTACATTAAACCATCAAATGTGGCTAAATGTTTCTACAGATTGTGCGGTCATCCTAGGGCCACTCGTGCACGTAACGACACAATTAGAAGTGCAAACTTCATTTCGGGTTAGAATGAGATCTCATTCCTTTATACACTGCATACAGATAAAATTCTAAATTTGTTTAAAATAATTGAAAACAACAGTATTAAGGCATATATATGTAACTAGTTCCTCTCTTATGACTAACTAATAATGACAGATTTGGCACAAATGCCTAATTCTAAAATCTAAATTATTTTTCAACAATTTTAAATTTTAACAATACGTACTGTATACTAGACCGAAATCTCATTGTAACACAGAATAGAACTTTGCAACTTGTATTTTTCTGTTTATGTACACGAGTGGCCAGAGTATGATTACATAATTGGTCAAAACATGTAGCCACATTCTATATGACATACGATGTAACTAGTTGTGCCGATGACGTAAATAAATATATTGCGAGGTGTACAACCACAGTGGCGTGTCAAATATATATATATATATATATATATATATATATATATATATATATTCATCTACCTCGCATCCTAACAATCCGCGTATTTCCTTTCGATCCAACGATATGTCAGCACCGCCTCTGCTTTGATGTTTTCGAACAGGATCTCCCACCAACACTCTGTAAGCATTCTGTGTCTCTCTTGTGTGTCCACATCGATATATCCAGACACGATCCAGAAAGTCAAGTGGTCCTCCACAACGCACAGGGCAATTTCCAAGAACAGTGGTCGGACAGCGAATCCAAGTGCCCCCGCGAGACCCTCCCCTGTTATCGTACGGAACGTATTCATATGCGAAGGGTAGATGAGGAGGAGGGTACATGTATAAAATCGATGCTGGGTGTTCCCCTGCTGCTTAGACTATAGGTGTTACATGCCTAGGGTTGGACAGCGTGGCAGTTCCGGCATCACATTCAATATCGGAAAAACGTCAGTCTATTTAATTTTTTTTCCCCATGGCGCAACAGCCCCCAGTGGGCCAGAGCAACCTCATTCCCGAGGATTCACGATCACACTCAGGCTCACCACACACGGTAGGACTCCTCTGGATGAGTGATCAGCTCGTCGCAGAGACCTCTACCTGACAACACACAAATCACAAGAGAGATAGCCGTGCGCCTGGTGGAATTCGAACCCGCTACCCCAGCAAGACAGCGGCCGCAGACCAACGCCTTAGACCGCGCGACCATTGGGATCGGAATTTAAATATTATTACTGTCTTTATTCTCAACTACAGCCAACCTGCGTCAACCAGCACAGACCACTAAAGTGACCAGACGAAGACTTTTCATCACCGCGTCCCGATCGACCCTGAGACCTGTCCGCCCTTCTATAAAGCAGACGCTACGGGAGGGGGTCTTCCTCGTGATTGAAGTGGTCGGGACATAGTGAAGCTGACCACTCAGCTTCATACAGTGGCAAGGTTATGAACGCGTGGAGCTGTATCTCCACTCCACCAACACTTTCGACTAAAAGGAGAACTTAACGTTACACACTTATATAATCAATGAAATCCTGTGCAGTCAACACCTGATATAGCGTCACCCTCACAGACTTCCTCAGTCTGTGAACAAATTCCCTCCAACAACGCATTTCGATTTAATGCCGCGTTTGATATGTCGTCACCCCCGACACACAAAATGAGGCGAGCAAACAGTATCAGGCTTTGAGTGTATTTTGTAGGACTCGTCAGTAACTACACAGCACGAGGCAATATCTGCAAACCCAGCTGACTGTGCGTGGTCGTACTAGTCACGCCACAAACATCGGTTAAGAACAAATCACTGTCTTTCTTCAGTGCCATTATAGGCTGGAAACTTCTTGTGTTGGTGTCAGTTTGCGTATGGATGTTTTAAGTACAGGGTGATTTAGGAGGAAATAGGTGATAGCATTGGTCATTGTGGAAATAAAAGTTCATATGAACATGTGTCAAATCCCACATGGTTACCGAGATAGAGCTGTCTTACTCTGCAAGTCCAACTACGTTAGGTTTTCGTTTGTGGGGGATAGGCGAAGAGCGAAGTTTACAAAAGGAACTTGGACACACCAGACGAATTGCTCACTCGAATTTTGGATGCTGCTTCCCGCACAAAAGAACTGTGAAGATCAACTCAGAAAAAAAAACATGCGATCTTCGCGCACGAGTTGCAAAGTGCATTGAGGTTGACCGTGGAATTTTCGAAATTTTATTTTGACCCTTAAACATCAAATGAAAAAAATAAAATTAACACCAAGCAATTTCTCTTTCTCTATTAACACTCACAATGCTTCTGTATTTGTATATTCAAACAGCTCTGTCTCGGTAAGCAATCAGAATTATACACACGTTCATAAGAACTTTTTTTCCTCACAATGACCGGTACTATCACATCCCAAAATACTGAGTTTTCCTCCTGAATCACCCACCCTGTACACACAAACAGGCCCTAAGCAGCTGTAACAGGAGATGGAAAAACGCAGTCTTACATAGAGTGTCTATATCACGGGACCAACCTGCGGTCCGTCGGGTTCTTTTACTCGACCCGCGGTCACATATACTGTAAACGTTGCACAGTACTTTAGGTGGTTAGGCATTTCATTTTTCTTCCCATAACATGTTCAGAACTTCATCAAGGGGTGGCTTTAAAGATGACGGTTGGTGTGATTCGCGGAGGGATGCGTGATATGATTATCCTATCTTTTCTCAGTGAGTCGTCTCACGCAGCATCTCGCGATTTCTTCTGGGAACGTCACAGCAGGTTTCCAATTTTCTGGAATTTACCCCTTCAAAAGAGATACTTTTCATGACGAAGAATGGTACGGAAGATGACAGTCAGGGTCTTGCTATCAGGCCCGCCTGACCCCTTGGGGCTGAACCCACGCCCAGCATCTCAAATACAGTAAATGCACACTGTGTTACTTGACAGTAATTCCCAGAAATATGTGGCATCATTGTGTAATATTCTTCTTCTCCTCCGCCTCCTCATCCTCCTCCTGGCACACATTCTACTTAATTTTTGAAACTGGAAGCAATCAATAATTCCACTTACTGTGAATTTTAAACGTGCTTCCCACGAACCAGCACACAATAACTGTTGTGGTCCTCTGCCAGAAAGGTTGGATGCCCCAGGTCTATGTAACAGCACGAAGCTGAAAAATGTTGGAACACTGGAGCACACACTGCACGAAGGAAGACAGTTTCTATTCTTCTTCAAAAACATGAAATTCGTCCCAATAATATTTAAATAATGCAGTTCTACGTCACAGAAAAGATACTGATTCTCTATTACAAAGAGGAACTGATTAAAATTCTTTAGGGAAATAATCACTGTTGATTCTCATATCGTACATACAGCCAAACCCCGATATAGCGCCACCTTCACTCAGTGTCCATGCAAATCTGCGAACAGGAATTTGTTACACAATACCTCGATTTACCGCCACCTTCGATATATTACCACAAACTGCGGTGAACGTATAGTGGCGCTATATTGAGGTTCAATTTAACTTCTACATACTCTATAATGTACGGTAAAATAAAAAAAATCTTGACATACAAATGCAGCTAGCAGACGTGGTTACCAAAATGTGGGTCACGAAGGTATTCTAAATGGTATGCAAAACAGTCTTAAATCTATTAGTCTTACTACTAACTCACACAGTTTAATAAGTGTACCAAACGCAGCTTTTTTTGTCAATGTGACCTCGTGTAGTGACTTTGCAGCAATGCCTGCTGTATCGCCGTGTTATAAAAATGACGCAAATGACTACCAGCGTTGTCAGCCTCTCAGAGGAAACGTATCGGATCAGCCGGAGTTATCGTACGGTTGACAAAAATTTTCTCATTTACGAATACCTCGCAAAACACGGAACAATTCAGATTCACGATAGTACCAAGACTAACTCTAGATATATGAGTCACAAGAAGAATCGCAACACCAAACTGACACCCACGCAGACCTACGTAAACGCACATACACATATTCCGAACTTCGTGTCATTAAACCATTATTGAAATGGCGCATTCGTTACACCGGTTCACTTGTTTTAACACGTGTCTTTATTTCTTACCCCTGGGGTCGCGAGACAAAGCTATTGGCCCAATCTGGGTCTAAGCTCAAAAAGGCTGAGACCCCTGCCTCCAATACAATGGGCACCGGGTCTTTCCCGGGGGTAAAATGGCCGAGGCGTGACGTTGACCACCCACCTCCATCTAGGGCCGAGGTTAAAGAAAGAACAGAGCTATGCCTCGGCCCCCTCTGGGCCTTCATGGCCTGTTCACCTTTTTACATCTACAATACAGAACTATATACATAAACGCTGATGCCATTATGTATTTATCGTTAACTATTTCCTATGACAAAATATGCACTTTGTTATTTATAGGACTGGTTCTAAGTGAAAGATTAAATGTGGTTTTATTTTACATACGCAAAATGCGCACAATCCTAAGCCTGTTTATTAACATCTACGTAACTTCGATTATTTAGTTGCTGTTTGATTCACATCAAGTTAAACGTTTCGACCGACATACGGTCGTCTTCAGGCTGCTGAAGTTGTACAATTCAATTCATACAAAGTTGTACAATTTGAATGGCCTGAAGATGACGGTATGTCGGTCGAAACAAGTAACTTAATGTTAACCAAACAGCAACTAAATAACCTAAGTTTGATAGATGGTAATACCAAGATTACAATCAATTACAGACAAACTGCCATGCATCGTACAGAACCCACCGAGTTCTCTACTGAGGGCAGTCGGTACAGCAGCTAGTCTACGGGCAAGACGAACAAAAAATCGGGACTGCATTCTCGGTAGGGCCTGTACAAACAGCAACGACTTTCGGGGTACATAAACAGCAGGTAATTGTCCCATCATGGTTAGCTGATGGAGTGACAGCTCTACACAAGGAATTATTCCATGGATTTAAGTGGCCTGGAATGGGAACGTTACAGAAATATTCCTGCTGTGATTAAAGACCAGGCCGCGAGCAATGTCTTTTACCTTCTGAGATAAGGCGAAAACTCAACTAAACACAACACCGAATGCACCCTCAAACACTAGATATCCACCGGTGAGAAGGTTGTCTAGAACTGGCTGAATACTTCCGCACAGCTATAACGAACCTGTTATTTATGAAGCTGCGTGATGAGATAAGGGGTGCGTGCTACAAAACGGAATTTGGTAAGTTACTTCGTCTTTTTTGCTGAACAGGCTTCTAGTTAAATCTTGATTTCAACACGTCCGCTAGAGGCTCCAAGCTCGCAGGAGTTTGCATGCACAGACCTATCCAAAAGTAGACGAAACTACACTCCGCTCAAAACACAATCTTACATCAGTAGAGTACACAAAATTTCGGAAAATTAAAAGTAAAACACGCTAAAAAAAAATGTGGAAAGAAAGTGCATGACGCGCAGGCTATGTGCCTTTAAACGCATATGGTGAGAGCAGTACAAACTATAATATTTACGGGCATGATTACAATATCAGTACCAACAAAGGCACAATAGTATTTTGATGTAGTTTTATTACAGGGTGTACTCTGCATGTTTCGGCGAATTACGTGGCCATCTTCAGGGAGGTACACACAAGAAGACAATCACACTTACAAAAGTGTCAGAACCATTCCACCATCATGAATAATCTTACGGTAACTGTATTCTTCTGTATATACGTAAGTGGCTGAAACATGTTGAAGGACACCCTGTAATGACACTACATCAAAATGCTATTGTGCCTTTGTTGGTACTGACAGCGTATTAATTTGATTCATGCAAGGAATATGGACCATATAAAATTGATTAACGGGCATGTTTTGGCGGAGATTTAGGAAACTGCTGCCTCCATCTTCAAGGTAGAATATTCTTAAGGTCGGTGAATTTCAGCCAGAATATACGGCGTCACATTTAGTAGAAGGGAGTCTTAATGCACAAGTGACCGCCTATGAATCTCAAACTCAGAGTAACACTTCTATTATTTCTTGCCAAATTTATGTGTACAGTTGGCAATAACTTTTTAATTCCAGTAACTCTAAGTTTCGTGGACATACCTTAAAACTTTCGTACCTCTGTCGAATTTCTAAACGTTAACATGCGTAGACTCAATTACAGTAATTTTCATATAATATGATTTCACACACCTACCTAATATAAGTCGTGATATATCGCCATTAAACCTACATTACAAATAACATATTTCGTAAGGTCACAATGGTGGTTACATTTTTAAGGGACGTAATATTTTAACAAAATTACCGTATCCCCCCCAAAACGATGTGCCTTAATACCGAACTACGTGACGTCACGGTGCATGTCTTACAACTACAGTTTCATATTTTTAGGTCCGGAGTACATTACTGAAGATTCCGAGCATGATAAATGACACAGCATCGAACGTTTCCTACTGTCTGTAATCTGAAGCAAGAGTTACAGTTGTGTGATGTTACAATCGAATCATGTACAAAATTGGCACACCTAACTTCAGATTCTGGATATTTACTGCGATCGAACACATAACTAACGGAAATGCCGTTCTCTCGCCAGGACTATATTGTACTGTACATACTATTAACAACATGACTTTTAAAAAAATCCTTATCTCTCGATCATCAACACCAACTTTCAGAGCCCCATATTAAGTGGCGACAGTGTAGACTCCATCTCAACGATTTCGGAAGAAGCTAGGTTCGTTGGTGTCAATGTTGTTAGATAAGATATAAACAGTGGACACCATTAACTGATTAGACTGTATCCACTGTCTGATTGACACAAAACACTCTCACTGCTGTGTCCACTGTTAAAGATTAGCTTTTATCCAATGGACTCAACAGTTTCTCCACCTCTTTTAGCCAACGACGGGGACACAGCCATTCTCAGCAATGGAGTGTTTCACGATGATGGTTAATCACATAACGGATTAAGTTCAACTGGCACGCTACTATAATACATTACACTAACATATTTAAATGTGGGCCGGTATAGCGACTCGCCACGGGCTGGACGGTCCGGGATCCAATCTCGGTGAGGACAAAATTTTCCGCACCCGTCCAAACCAGCTCTGGGGACCACCCAACCTCCTCTACAATGGGTACCGGGTATTTTCCGGGGGTAAAGCGGCTGGGGGGTGGCCTTGACCATCCACCCCATCTGGTGCCCAAGTCAGAGTAGAGCTATACATTTACTCCCCATCTGGGCTTTCGTGACCTGTGCTAGGGTGACCTTTACCCTTACCTTACTACGATTAAGTTCTATGACGATAAAATTGAACGATCTATAATGGCATATTCACACACACACACACACTAATGAACATTATAAAAGTTGATCAAAAGTTTTTACGGGCCCACACGGAACATGTGGCAAAAAAGGTCGCAGTTGTGATTAATTAAGCGCCAACGTATGAGGGAATGGAAGTATAGCTCCATGGATTCTGAAGCTATTCACTAGTCACACGCCTCCACACCCCCCAAAATCACATTTTGCCCGGGAAGAGCTCCTCTGGGTGCTGTTTTATATATATATAAAAATGTCAAGCCTGTCAAATATAAAATAACAGAAAAAATCTGTAGTTCTCGACGAAGTTAAAACGTTTCGCTAGAGCAGTGCTTGGAAACTTCACTAATGGTCTGTCGCGACGTCTAAACACTGTGCTAAACATTTACGTGCAGAGAATGTCAATTCGTCAGACTGTCTGCATGGAACGCGCCTTAAGTTCACATAGGCACAAAAACATAGACATTTATCAAGTCTACGTGAGGGAAAAAAGTACGTACAAAAATTTGACGGAGAACCCCCTGGCAAAACGGCCTGCCTGAACAGCGAAGTGAAGACAAACGGCTCATTTGTTCTTACGTTATCTAACGACGCTCCTATGGTTGCACGAATTATAAATTTGAAGTCTAAAATTCATCAGAATAATATTAAAAGTTTAGTTCCTACCTCACACACAACACAATGCGTCTCCCAGATTAATGTAACAACTGTTTATTGTAAGACTTGCAACTGGCAACACGTACAGAGCTTTCACATGTTAAAGAACGTGGTACATATATTTACCACTAAAAACTAAACTCCGTGGCCTTAGTCCGCACGCGAA
>Ga0131853_10004783_pt1 | contig 24294 bp, 20 predicted proteins | sample TergutLab28metaG_FD_92764 | JGI IMG/M metagenome (GOLD analysis project Ga0131853, IMG submission 92764) | Labiotermes labralis P1 segment gut microbial communities from Petit-Saut dam, French Guiana - Lab288 P1 (version 2) (version 2) | ecosystem: Host-associated > Arthropoda: Insects >...
CGGCGCGTGGGTCAGCTCACCGCTCTCGGTACGGCGGCGTACGCGTCGCCGCGCCTCGCGCAGGTCGCTCGGGAAGTAGTCCAGGCCGATCGTCGAGATGCCCTCGTCGGCCAGCCACAGTGCGTCACTGCCCGTGCCGCAGCCGAGGTCGACCGCGAGCTCCGCCCGCTGGCCGACCTCCCGGCGCACCCACATCGCGAAGTCGCTGGGCTCGTTCCGGGCGGGCGGCGCCGTGCCCTCCCTCAGGTCGTTCCAGCGCCGCTGGTAGCCCACCCGCATGCCGCGGAACCAGCCGTTGAGACGGCGTACGGTCTCGGGCGGGGTCGTGAACTGGAACGCCGGGTCGGGCACCTGCCAGCTGGGGCCGTACATGGCCTCGAGTAGTCGGTCGGGCACGGCCGGCACCGGGAACTCCCGATCGGCGAGCGTCGCGGTGCTCCGGGGGTAGAGCCACTCCTCGGAGAACGGCACGCCCACCTCGCCCATCAGGTACAGGGCACCCTCGCGCATGAAGCCGCCGAAGACATCGAGCCCGCGCGTGCGGCCGTCCGCCTCCCGCACGACCACCTTGAACGCGATGCCGCTGTAGCGCTCGATGGTGAAGCCCATCTGTTGCAGCTTGCGCTGCAACCGGAAGGACTCCATCGCCGCCTCCGCCGGAGTGTGGCAGCGGCTGACATAGCCGAGGTCCGCGTCGGAGTCGTGGCCGATGAAGTTCTGGTCGCGCACCGCGCCGAGCAGGGTGCCGTAGGCCAGGAACGGCTCGACCCCGGACTTCTCCAACGCGTCGAGAACGATCTTCATCGCATCGAGCACCGGCACCATCTGGGAGGCGTCGCGGTCGCCGAAGAGCCGCGTGAGGCGGCCGCTCTTGTCGAATGCCAGCCGGTTGCCGGCCTTGTCGGCCACGACGATGCGACCCTGGCCGCCGCCGAGCGCCACCTCGGTCTCGATCCAGGTGGTGCCGTCGGCCGGGTCGACCACGGAGACGCTGACCGCGCCGTCGAGATAGGGACGCAGCGGCGTCGGCCACGGATAGAAGCGCCCGCCCGAGCGCTCCTCGGTGTCGCGCCGCAACCAGAACGAGAGCACCCGGTTGCCGTCGAAGCAGACATCGACCGGGAAGTCGCCGTCGCCGCGGATCAGGAGGCCTTCCTCGTCGGCCTGCAACTGAGTCACGAGGCGACGACGGGAGGGCTGCACCGGACGAAGATAACCCATCGGTACGCCGTACCCAGGCTCAGGAGGGTCGACTACTCTCGGCGCGTGATCGTCACCGTCAGCACTGTGAAGGACCGTCTCGCGAACGTCCAGCGCTTCGTCCGCGGGAACCTCTCGGGTGGCGCCGACCACATGATCGTGTTCCTCGACTCACCGGATGCAGAGGTCGAGGAGTGGCTCGCCGGGCAGCCCGACGTCACTGTCGTCGTCGGCGACAGGACCTGGTGGCAGGGCACGCGCCCCAAGCTGCTCAACCGCCGTCAGCAGGTCAACTCCAACCTCGCCAAGGGTGTGCTCACGACCTGTCCCTGGGCGCAGTGGCTCTTCCATGTCGACGCCGACGAGTTCGTGCGCATCGATCGGACGGCGCTCGAGGAGCTCCCGGACGCGAACCGGGTCGCGCGGCTGTTGCCGCTCGAGGTCGTCAGCAAGCCGCACTGGGACGGCGAGCCGAACCTCTTCAAGCGTCTCCTCAGCGAGCCGGAGCTCGAGCTGCTCTCGGCTCTCGGCCGGCTTTCCGAGCCGACGAACTCCCTCTACTTCCGCAGCCACATCGTGGGCAAGGTCGGCATCCGGCCCTCCCTGGACGTCCGGATGCACATCCACCGCGCCGCCGACCGGCGCGACGAGAACCTCCAGGCGGTCACCCGGCCGGGCCTGCGACTGCTCCACCTGGAGTCCTACTCCGGTGAGGAGTTCGTCCGGAAGTGGACCGCGATGCTGGGCTCGGGGCCGTCGGTCAACTTCGGCCCGGCGCGGATGCGCCTCGCGACGGCGATGCAGGCCCTGCTGGCGCGCGAGCTGCCGGAGGAGACCGCGCGCCGCTACCTGATGGAGATCTACGACCGGCACATGGCCGACCCGGTCGAGACGCTGGCCGAGCTCGGCTTCCTCGAGCAGCACTCCCCCGGCGACGGCGGCCAGAGCCCCCGCTCCCTCAGCGACGCGCAACGCACCCAGCTTCGGGCCGCGATGGAAGGGCTGCGGAACGAGGACAAGACCCTCTTCCTCCCCGACCAGACCCCGCCGCGGCGCGCCGCGGCGACGCTGGCCCGCGCGACCCGGGGCTGAGACACCGGGTCGAGACGCTGGGCTGACGGCGACCAACTCCCTCAACTTCGTGACGGATGAGGCTGCTGCGCCTAGAGTTACCAGCGTTGCCCCCCGACGCTTCTCGAGGACTGCCCCGATGACCTCACCGGACCGCCCCAGCCGCGCCTTCGCGCGCCTTCGCACCCTCGCCGTCAGCACGATGGCGGTGGTCCTTGCCGCCGGAGCAGCGCTGGCGATCCAACCGCACCACCACGGCGCTGCCGGTGGTGCGCTCATGGCCGACGCGAGCCCGACAGCCACGCCGACCACGTCGCCGACGACCTCACCGACGGGCGGGCCGACCTCCCCGCCGACCGCCGCAGCCACGCCGACGCTGCCGCCGGCGCCGGTGCTGACCCACGTGCGGGTCTCGACCTTCAACATGCTCGGCAACAGCCACACCGCGCCCGGCGGCAACAAGCACGGCTGGGCGAGCGGCACCCAGCGGATGAAGTGGGCAGCCCAGATCATCCGGGGCAACCACCTCCAGATCGTGGGCATGCAGGAGTTCCAGGTCCCGCAGTTCAACGAGTTCCAGACCCTCTTCGGCGCCAGCTACGGGGTCTACCCGGCCCGCTACCTCGGCGACGTCGCCGTCCAGAACAGCATCGCGTGGGACCGGTCGCAGTGGCGGGCCCTCGAGCAGCACACGATCAAGATCCCCTACTTCGGCGGGGCGATGACCGACGAGCCGTACATGCTGATGCAGAACCTCAGTACCGGTCAGCTCCTGTGGGTCTACAACTCCCACAACCCGGCGGGCATCAAGGGTGCGGGCGACACCACGAAGTACCGGGCCGAGGCGGTGGCCACGGAGGTCAAGCTCTTCGCCAGCCTCGAGGCCCAGTATCCCGGCGTCCCGATCCTCGACACCGGCGACAAGAACGACGTCGCGCCGTACTTCTGCCCGATCATGGCCCAGACCGACCTCCACGCCGCCGCCGGCGGGGGCTACAACGCGACGACCAAGGTCTGCACCGTGCCGAAGCCCGCGACGATCGACTGGATCTTCGGCAGCCCGAACATCACCTTCTCGCACTACACGATCCTGAGCTCCGCACTGGTGCACAAGACCACTGACCACGACGTCTACTACGCCGACGCGACGCTGCCGCCGGTCAACCAGATCCGGTACGTCGTCGGGATCGATCTCGAGGGCCTGACCGCCAAGACGCTCACCGACCCGTCGGTCGCCCTGCCGAACCTACGCAGGCTGATCGCCGCCGGCGCCTCGACCACCAATGCGCGGACGACCGCCGAGAACGTCGGCACGTTGCCCAACGCCGTCGGGATGCTCACCTCGCGCCCCGCCAGCCTGCGGGTCGGGGGCACCGGGCTGCACGACACGACCGGAACGCCGCCGTCGGTGACCCAGGCGCACGGGAGCTACGTCGAGAGCATCTTCGACGCCGTCCACAACGCCGGCATGGGCACCGGGATGTGGGGCACCAACGCCCAGCTCGGCCAGGTCGTCGCCAAGACGTGGCACACCAGCGCCCGCCCCGAGCTCACCACGGTCCGGACCACGCTGTACGACCGCTCCGCCATGACCGAGCTGATCACCGACCTGCGGCACTCCCCGAAGGCGTTCTCGTTCCTCGACCTGTCCGCGGCGAACCGGATGGCGGCCGCGCACGGCTCGGACTCCGCGCAGTACGACGCCGCGCTGCACGCCCTCGACTCCTACGTCGGCACGCTGGTGCGTGCGATCAACGCCTCCCAGACACTGCGCGGCCGCACCGTCATCCTGCTCACCTCCAACCACGGTGGCGTGACGCCCGCGGCGCTGAAGGTGACCGACAGGCGTGCCTACCGCGTGCCGTTCATCGCCTGGGGCCCCGGCATCGCGCCCGGGTCGAGCATCTACGCCCTCAACTCGCAGCTGCGCGACCCCGGCACGGGCAACCCGCGATATCTCGGCCCGCAGCCGATGCGCAACCTCGACCTCGGCAACGTGGCCGCCTCGCTCCTCGGGCTGCCGGCGATCCCGGGCAGCAAGGTCGACTCCCACCGGGACGTGTTCCTCGTCACTCAGCCGGCGCAGTGAGCGCCCACGCCCGCTGAAGGGCTTCTGAGACACAGCGAAGAACTCGTCGCAAGTAGGCGACCAGCAGGTCGGCCGACCTAGACTACGGCGAGCTCGAAAGGTCGTTCCTTGTTCTTTACCAAGCCCGTCTCCTCACGCCTGTCCGCCGCCCTGGCGACCGCCGCCGTCCTGGCCGGCACGCTCGCCGCGTGCGGGTCCTCGGGGCACCACAAGACCGCCGCCGAGTCCTGGCCGGAGCCCAACGGGATCATGCCGGTGGCCGCACCGCCGAAGGACCAGTCGCTCGCGCTCAACCACCCGATCCAGGCGGCGTTCCACCCGCCCGCGAAGCGGCCGAACCTCCTGATGATCACCGTCGACGACGCGGCCTGGGCGGACATGCCCTACATGAAGACGCTGCAGAAGACGCTCGCCGCGCACGGCACCACGCTGACCGACGGCCTCTCCCCCACGCCCCTGTGCGTGCCCGCCCGCGCCTCGCTCCTCAGCGGGCAGTACGCCACGAACCACCACGCACGCTCGATCACCGGCGAGAACGGCGGCTACACCTCCTTCAACGAGGCGCACACGCTGCCGATCTGGCTCCAGCAGGCGGGCTACAACACCTACTTCATCGGCAAGTACCTCAACGGGTACGGCGAGAACGGCACCGAGAACCAGATCCCGCCGGGGTGGACGAGCTGGAACGCGTCGCTCGACCCGACGACGTACTCGTTCGAGAACGAGAAGTTCAACCAGAACGGCAACATCCACACCCTGCCCGGCTACATCACCGACGTCGACAGCACCATGTCGAACTCGCTGCTGGCCCAGCAGGCGCACAGCAAGAAGCCGTGGTACATGTGGGTCAACTACGTCGCCCCGCACCAGGGCGGCGGCATGGAGCCGAGCGACCCGAAGCTCGGCTGCACCCCGAGCGGCAAGCCGTTCGGTACGACCCGCCCGGCGCAGAGCGACGAGGGCACCTTCTCCGGGATCCAACTCCCGCACACGCCGGACATGTTCGAGAAGGACACCTCCGACAAGGTGATCATCCCCGAGGTGCACGTACCGGTCTCCATGCCCTGTCGCGCGGTGTTCCGCTACGCCCACGAGCAGCGGGTCGAGGCGCTGCAGGACGTCGACCGCGCGCTCGGCCGCACGCTCGACACGCTCAAGCGCACCGGCCAGCTCGCGAACACCGAGGTCGTCTTCACCTCGGACAACGGCTTCGCGCTCGGCGAGCACAACCTGAGTGGGAAGCTCTGGTACTTCCAGCCGATCCTGAGCGTGCCGATGTACATCATGGGCCCGGGCGTTCCGGCCGGGAAGAAGAGCAGCCTGCCGGTCAGCAACGCCGACTGGGCGCCCACGTTCGCCGCGCTCGCCGGTGCGAAGATCACCGGGCTGAGCCCCGACGGCTCGAACATCTTCCCCTACCTGCGCACCCAGGCCACCCAGCGGATCATCCCGATCGCCGGTTGGGGCCCGCACAACGGCGTCAAGCCGAAGTACGTCGGCGTGACCATCGGGAAGTGGCTCTACGTGCGCCACAACCAGAAGCAGGAGGCGTACGACCGCGCGGTCGACCCCTACGAGCTGAACAACATCATCAACGACCCCAGATTCCACTCCCAGGTCGCGCGGCTGCGCCAGTTGACCCGGCAGTACGCGATGTGCGCCGGCGACACCTGCTCCCACGCCTTCTACCGCTGAGTCATCCCGACCCCGCCGCCCGCTAACGTTGGCCCGTGAGTACGACCCCTGCCCGCGTCTTCGTCGCCCGGTTGGTCGGCCTGCCGATCTTCGACCCGCAGGGTGACCAGGTGGGCAAGGTGCGCGACGTCGTCGTCTCGATGCGCACCGAGCGCGCCCAACCGCGCGTCCTCGGCCTGGTGGCCGAGGTGCTCGGCCGCCGCCGGATCTTCGTGCCGATGGCCCGCGTGACCAGCATCGACAGCGGGCAGGTCTACACCACCGGCCTGCTCAACCTGCGCCGGTTCGAGCAGCGCACGACCGAGACGCTGGTGATCGGCCAGATGCTCGACCGCCAGGTGACGATCGCGTCGACGACCGTGCACGGCACGGTCTACGACGTCGCCATGGAGCAGGCCCGCAACCGCGACTGGGTGCTCTCCCGCGTCGCCGTGCAGGAGCCGTCGAAGGGGCTGCGCCGGCGGGGGCAGAGCCACGTCGCGGAGTGGAACGAGGTCGAGGGCCTCGCCCACCGCTCCCCCACCCAGGGCGCCACGCACCTGCTCCAGGCGATCGCGGAGATGAAGGCCGCCGACGCCGCCGCGATGCTCCACGACCTACCGAGCGAGCGCCGTCACCAGGTGGTCGCCGCGCTGGACGACGAGAAGCTCGCCGAGGTGCTCGAGGAGCTGCCGGAGGACGACCAGGTCGAGATCGTCGCTCTGCTCGACTCCGAGCGTGCGGCCGACGTCCTGGAGGAGATGTCGCCGGAGGACGCTGCCGACCTCGTCGCCGACCTGCCCCCGGACACCGCCGAGGCGCTGCTGAGGCTGATGGAGCCCGAGGAGGCCGAGGACGTCCGCCGGTTGCTCTCCTACGCAGAGAACACCGCCGGCGCGATGATGACCCCCGAGCCGGTGATCCTGGGCACCGACGCCACGGTCGCCGACGCGCTGGCCCAGGTCCGCAAGGCCGACCTCACCCCGGCCCAGGCAGCCGTCGTCTACGTCTGCCGGCCGCCGCTGGAGGCGCCGACGGGCAAGTTCCTCGGCATCGCCCACATCCAGCGCCTGCTCCGCGAGCCACCCTCGACGCTGGTGGCCGGTGCGCTCGACGACTCGCTCGAGCCCCTGCGGCCGGGCGACGGCATCGACCACGTGGCGACGTACCTGGCGACGTACAACCTCGTCGCGGCGCCCGTGGTCGACGAGAGCGGCCATCTGGTCGGGGCCGTGACGGTCGACGACCTGCTCGACCATCTCCTCCCGGAGAACTGGCGTGAGCAGGCGGCGCGGAGGGAGGTGCGCCGTGGCTGAGCCGCGTTCGGTCCGGTCGCGCCTCGACGTGCCCCGGGAGACCCGGCACCAGTTCCGTCGTCGGCGCCTCTTCGACGCCGAGTCCTTCGGGAGCTTCGCCGAGAACTTCGCCCGCTTCATGGGCACCGCCCGGTTCCTGATCTGGATGACCATCTTTGTGATCGTCTGGGTGACGCTCAACCTGGTCGGCATCTACGGCCTGAAGTGGGACAAGTACCCCTTCATCCTGCTCAACCTCTTCTTCTCCACCCAGGCCTCGTACGCCGCCCCGCTGATCCTGCTCGCGCAGAACCGCCAGGAGGCGCGCGACCGGGTGATCGCCGAGCAGGACCGGCGCGTCAACGCCCAGTCCAAGGCCGACATGGAGTTCCTCGCCCGCGAGATCGCCTCGCTGCGCACGGCCATCGGCGAGGTCGCCACCCGAGACTTCCTGCGCTCGGAGCTGCGCGGTCTGCTCGCCGAGGTGGGCGAGCGCCTTGACGAGCACGCCGCCGAGGCGGAGGCCGATGAGGCCGGGGCCTGACCCCCTCACGTAGTCTTGGACATCGTGAGCAGCAGTCTGATCGAGCGCGTCAACGCCGCGCTCGCCACCGTGCAGGATCCCGAGATCAAGCGTCCCATCACCGAGCTCGGGATGGTCGAGTCCGTCGCCGTCTCCGAGGCGGGGGTGGTCGAGACGAAGGTGCTGCTGACGGTCGCCGGCTGCCCGCTCAAGGACACGATCAATCGGGACGTCAACGCGGCACTCTCCGCGGTCGACGGCGTCACCGAGGTTCGCCTCGAGCTCGGGGTGATGAGTGCCGAGCAGCGCGCCGAGATGCGCAACTCCCTCACCGGCGGCGCCGCGCAGCGCGACGTGCCGTTCGCGCAGCCGGGGTCACTGACCAAGGTCTTCGCGATCGCCTCTGGCAAGGGCGGTGTCGGCAAGTCGTCGCTGACGGTCAACCTCGCCGTGGCGATGGCTCAGCAGGGCCTGAAGGTCGGCCTCGTCGACGCCGACATCTACGGCCACTCGGTGCCGGCGATGCTCGGCGTGGCCGACGCGCGTCCCACCCAGGTCGATGACCTCATCATGCCCGTGCCGACGGCCTCGGGCGTCTCGGTGATCTCGATCGGCATGCTGAAGCCCCGCCGCGACCAGGTCGTCGCGTGGCGCGGCCCGATGCTCGACCGCGCCCTGCGCCAGATGCTCGCCGACGTCTACTGGGGCGACCTCGACGTCCTGCTGCTCGACCTGCCCCCGGGCACCGGCGACATCGCCATCTCGCTGGGCCAGTACCTCCCCACCGCGGAGGTCGTCGTCGTCACCACGCCGCAGGAGGCTGCCGCCGAGGTGGCCGAGAGGGCGGGCACGATGGCGGAGATGATGCACCAGCGCGTCGTCGGCGTCGTGGAGAACATGTCCTTCCTGCCCTGCCCGCATTGTGCGGCCGAGGGCAAGGAGCACCGTCTGGAGATCTTCGGCGCGGGAGGCGGCGAGCGGGTCACGGCCACGCTCTCTGCACGGATCGGCAGCACGGTGCCGCTGCTGGGCCAGGTGCCCATCGACCCGTCGCTGCGCGAGGGTGGCGACGACGGCAAGCCGATCGTCGAGGCTGACCCCACCTCGCCGGCCGCTCGGGTGCTCACCGACATCGCGACACGACTTGCCGGCCGTGGCCGCGGCCTGGCAGGGATGCAGCTCGGGCTCACCCCCACCGCCAAGCGCTGACCGGCGACCGGCCATGTTCGGCATCGGGTTCCCCGAGCTCGTCGTGATCGCCTTCGTGGCGATCCTGGTCTTCGGGCCCGACAAGCTCCCCGACATCGCGCGCCAGGTGGGCCAGACGGTACGGCGACTGCGCGTCATCGCCAACGCCGCCCGCGACGAGCTGCGCACCGAGCTCGGGCCCGACTACGCCGATCTCGAGCTCACCGACCTCGACCCGCGGCGCATGGTCGCGCGCCAGATCCGCGAGGCGATGGCCGAGCTCGACGCCGAGGAGGCGGCCGCCAAGGCACCCAAGCCGCTGATGGGCGGCGAGCTTCCGCCGTACGACGTCGAGGCGACGTGACCCGCTGACCCGGTCGCCTGCCGCTCAGCGCGACTGGACCGCGGCCAGCCCGCCGTAGGGCACCAGGACGACGCGGGCGGGCTCACCGCACATCACCTCGACGAAGTCGGCGCCCACCCGCCGGATCCGTCCCTCGTGCCGGCTGCCGTCGAGCGAGTGGAGCAGGCAGCGCTCCTCGGCATCGGCGATGCGCCGCAGCGCCGAGCCCAGGCCGAGCCGCGCGACCGTCGGCCAGGCGACGTCCGGGACCGAACGGTCGCTCGCGCCGGAGACGCTGACCAGCGCGTCGAACGGGATGATCCACTGCTGCCGACCGCGAATCAGCAGCAGCCAGCCGTTGGCGACCCGCTCGAGATGGCCGAGCAGCGTACCCACACCGCGTACGCCGAGGCTCAGCTCGCGGTCGACACTGGCCATCAGCCTTCCGGCCAACTTGATCGTCGCGTACTCCGCGCGCTCCCGGTCGGCCAGCTCGGCGCGCCGCTCCCGGTCGAACGCGGCCTGCGCCTGCGACTCCAGGTCGTCGAGGAAGGCGAACAGTTCGTCGTCCCAGGCCATGAAGCCATCCTGACCTCCCGCGCACCCCACCACGTCACACGCGGCACGCGTGTCGACGAACCCGGGCCCTTGTGTTTGCGTCAGTTTGCGTGTTGTCATGCTCAAACGCACGCAAACGCAAGGATTCGTCATGAAATCACGTTCTTCCGGCCTTCGCTGCCTCGCGGTGTGGCTGACAGCCACCGCTCTCGCCGGCGCCCCAGCCGTTGGCCTCCTCCCCGACCTGCGCCGACCGCTGCCGGTCACGCTCGAGGAGTTGCTGGTCCGCGTCGCGGAGTGGGCGGTGCTCGGCTGCGTCGGCTGGCTCTGGGCCATCACCACCGTTCTAGTGCTCGAGGCAGCCAGGCGCAGTGGTTCGCGCCCGTCGCCCACTCGCCGGATCCCCGGGGCGCCGCCGGCCCTTCGCCGCGCCGTCCTCGCCGCCTGCGGCGTGGCCGTCGTCGGCGGGTTGGCAGCGCCGGCCACGGCCGGCGACATTCAGCTGCCTACTGCGGTGGCGGACGGTCTCGCCGATCGGTTCGACCAGCTCCCGTCCTCGATGCACCTGACCGCCGTGGGCCGAGGCACCGTCGTCGTACGTCCGGGCGACAGTCTGTGGCGGATCGCCGCTGCCCGGCTCGGCCCCGGGGCTACCGCCGCCGAGATCACGGCCGAGTGGCACCGCATCTATGCGACCAACCGGGCAACGGTCGGAAGCGATCCCGACCTCATCGAGCCCGGCCAGCGCCTGCGCCTGCCGAAGGCGGTGCGCGATGAGTGAGGGCGTGCTGACACTCCCGCGGGTGCCGGTGGCCGACGTCCAGGGCACCCTCGCGCTGGACCTCGCGCCGCGCCACGACCCTCCGACCATCGACGCGGAGACGATGCCGGGAGCCGACGTGATCCCGATCGACGCCCGCCGGCGCCGCGAGGTCGAGAGATGGGCGGCGCGGTTCGCGCAGGCAGCTGCCGAGATCGTCGGCGGGGACCGGCCGGCAAGCCAGCTGGTCCGCTGGACCTCGGCCGCCGTACACGCCGACCTCGAGCGCCGGGCGCAGGCCGTGGCCCGCGCCGGCGCCCATGCCGCCGGTCAGGGGCGGGTGCAGTCGGTCCGCCCGAGGGTGGCCGGCGTTCGGTCCTGCTTCGTCGGGGAGTGGACGGTGGAGGCCTCGATCAGGCTCAGGTACGGCGACCGCTCCCGGGCCGTGGCGGCACGGTTCGAGCGGGTGCCCGGCGGCGGGGACGACCGGTGGGTGTGCACCGCCCTGGAGTGGGTGTGACCCATCCCAGGGCGGCGCGACCCACGCGCCGCCCCCTGCTCGCGTCTCAGCCGCTGACGCGGGCCGTCTGCCCCGTGGGGCCTCCGGGTGCGCCGTGGCACTGCTTGAACTTCTTGCCCGAGCCGCACGGGCACTTGTCGTTGCGCCCGACGCCTGCGAACGGGTCGTCGCCGGACGCTCCCGCGCTGACCTGCGCCTCGCCGACCTCGCTCGGCCCGGAGTAGGACAGCTGCGAGACGGTCGACCTCTCCAGGCCGGGCGCCAGCACCTGCGGCGTAGGAGCCCCGACCGGCGGCGTCGCGCTGGCGCCGGGGTGGACCGGACCCGCGTGCCGGGTGCCGTCGGGGTGGTAGTGGAACTCCTCGCCGTGAGACGGCCCGGCGTGGCGGGTGCCGTCCTCGTGGAAGTGGAACTCGCCCTCCTCCTCGGCCGCAGCGTTGACCTCGATCTGGAGGTTGAAGAGGAAGCCGACGGCCTCCTCCTTGATGCCGTCCATCATCGCGTTGAACATGTCGAAGCCCTCGCGCTGGTATTCCACCAGCGGGTCGCGCTGCGAGTAGGCGCGCAGTCCGATGCCCTCGCGCAGGTAGTCCATCTCGTAGAGGTGCTCGCGCCACTTGCGGTCGAGCACGGAGAGCACCACCTGGCGCTCGAGCTCGCGGGTGACCTCGTCGCCGAGCTCCTCCTCGCGACGGTCGTAGGCGCCCTGGGCATCCTCCTTGAGCGCCACGACCAGATCGTCGCGCTCGAGGTTCTCCTGGTGGCCGCCGGCGCGCTCGATGAGCTCGGACGGCGTGATCGTGACCGGCCAGATCTGCTTGAGGTCGGTCCACAGCTGCTCGAGGTCCCACTCCTCGGCGAACTCCTCGGTCGCCGCGGTGGCCGCGCCGGTGGCCACGTCGTCGATGAACGAGCGGATCTGCTGCTCGAGGTCGGCACCCTCGAGCACCTGACGGCGCTCGGAGTAGATGACCTTGCGCTGGCGGTCCATGACGTCGTCGTACTTGAGGACGTTCTTGCGGGACTCGAAGTTCTGGCCCTCGACCTGCGTCTGCGCCGAGGCGATCGCGCTGGTCACGCGCTTGTTCTCGATCGGCACGTCGTCGGGGATCTTCAGCATCGTCAGGATGCGGTCGACCCAGTCGGCCTTGAACAGGCGCATGAGGTCGTCCTGGAGCGAGAGGTAGAACCGGGACTCCCCCGGGTCGCCCTGTCGGCCGGACCGGCCGCGCAGCTGGTTGTCGATGCGGCGCGACTCGTGTCGCTCGGTGCCCACCACGTAGAGCCCACCGAGCTCGGTGACCTCCTCGTGCTCGGTGCCGACCTGCTCCTTGATCCGCTCGACCGTGTCGGGCCAGGCCTCGTTGTAGGCGTCCGCGGTCTCGCCGGTGGGCTCCAGGCCCTTCGCGCGCAGCTCCTGGTCGGCCAGGAACTCGACCGAGCCGCCGAGCATGATGTCGGTGCCTCGACCCGCCATGTTCGTGGCGACCGTGACGGCGCCCTTGTGGCCGGCCAGGGCGACGATCTTCGCCTCGTCGGAGTGGTACTTGGCGTTCAGGACGGTGTGCGGGATGCCCTTGCGCTTGAGCAGCTGCGAGAGGTGCTCGGACTTCTCCACCGAGACCGTGCCGACCAGCACCGGCTGCCCCTTGGCGTTGCGCTCGGCGATGTCGTCGACCACGGCGGCGTACTTGGCCTCCTCGGTGCGGTAGACCATGTCGGCCTGATCCATGCGGAGCGCCGGCTTGTTGGTCGGGATCTGGACGACGCCCAGGTGGTAGATCTTGTCGAACTCGCTGGCCTCGGTCATCGCCGTGCCGGTCATGCCCGAGAGCTTCTCGTACATGCGGAAGTAGTTCTGCAGGGTGATCGTGGCGAGCGTCTGGTACTCCTCGCGGACCTCGACCTGCTCCTTGGCCTCGATCGCCTGGTGCAGGCCGTCGTTGTAGCGACGCCCCGCCAGCATCCGGCCGGTGTGCTCGTCGACGATGAGCACCTCGCCGTTCTGGACGACGTACTCCTTATCGCGGTGGAAGAGCTCCTTGGCCTTGATCGAGTTGTTCATGAAGGAAATCAGCGGGGTGTTGACGCTGTCGTAGAGGTTCTCGATGCCGAGGTGGTCCTCGACGATCGTGATGCCCTTCTCCAGGACCGCGATCGTGCGCTTCTTCTCGTCGACCTCGTAGTGGACGTCGCGGTCCATCGACTTCGCGATGCGGGCGAACTCGTCGTACCACTTCACGTCGTCCTCGGTGGGACCGCTGATGATCAACGGCGTGCGCGCCTCGTCGATGAGGATCGAGTCGACCTCGTCGACGATCGCGAAGAAGTGGCCGCGCTGCACGCAGTCGTCGATCGACTGCGCCATGTTGTCGCGCAGGTAGTCGAAGCCGAGCTCGTTGTTGGTGCCGTAGGTGATGTCGCAGTTGTAGGCCTCGCGGCGCAAGGCCGGGGTCAGGTCCGGCGTGATCACGCCGGTGGTCAACCCGAGGAAGCCGTAGATGCGGCCCATCATCTCCGACTGGTACGTCGCCAGGTAGTCGTTGACGGTGACGATGTGGACGCCCTTGCCCGCCAGCGCGTTCAGGTAGGCCGGCAGCGTGGCGACCAGGGTCTTGCCCTCACCGGTCTTCATCTCGGCGATGTTGCCGAGATGAAGCGCTGCGCCACCCATGAGCTGCACGTCGAAGTGGCGCATGCCCAGCACACGCTTGCTGACCTCGCGGACCGTCGCGAAGGCCTCGGGCATGATCTGGTCGAGCGTCTCGCCACCGGCGAGGCGCTCCTTGAACTCCGCGGTCATGCCCTGAAGCTCCTCGTCGGTCATGTTGACGAAGAGGTCCTCAACGGCGTTGACCGCTTTGGCGATGGCCTGGAGCTCGCGAAGGATCTTGCCCTCGCCGATGCGAAGGATCTTCTCGAGAATGGGCACGGGGCCGGCTCCTAGTAACTGTTCGGGATAGCGGCCTCACTCTACCCGCGACGTGGAGGGCTTTGCCGATTACCCGGCACTCCCGGAAGGATCCGCGACGAGGCAGGCAGCCAGCGCGGGCGCCAGGCCGCCGCGCGGCTCGACCGCGATCGCGTCCAGGCCGAGCCAGCCGGCCAGCCGGGCCAGCTCGGCGGCGAGCTCTTCGGCGGTCTCGGGCGGGGCGGCGTCCTCGGCGTACGCGCCCCGGACGAGCAGGACGCCGGCCTTCCGGTCGGCCTTGAGATCGACGCGCCCGACGATTCGGTCACCGAGGAGGAAGGGCAGCACGTAGTAGCCGTGCACCCGCTTGTGCGCCGGGGTGTAGATCTCGATGCGATAGAGGAAGTCGAAGAGCGCCTCGGTGCGCGCCCGCTCCCACACCACCGGGTCGAACGGGCTGAGGAGCGCACGTGCCGAGATGCGGCGCGGCAGCCGCGCGTCGCGGTGCAGGTACGCCGGCCGGCGCCAGCCCTGGACCGCGACCGGCCGCACCTCGCCGGTCTCGAGCAGCGTGTGCACCGCGTGCGTCGTCTCGGCGATCCCCATCCGGTAGTAGTCGGCGAGGTCCTTGACGGTGGCCACCCCGTGGCTGCGGGCGGCGCGGCGCACCAGCTCCACATGGGCCTCCGCCTCGGTCGGCGTCGGCTGGGCCAGCACGGCGGCGGGGATGACGCGCTCAGGAAGGTCGTAGCGGACCTCGAAGCTGCTGTTGCGACCGGCGATGGCCAGGTCGCCGGTGCGGTAGAGGATGTCGAGTGCCTTGCGGGCGGCGGACCAGTTCCACCCCCAGTTCTCCTTGATGCGCGGCGCGCCGTCGTCCAGCTCGCTGGCCGTCAGGGCGCCCTGCTCGGTGATCTCGCGGAAGACGGTCTTCTTGACGTTCTCGTCGATGTCGCGCCACCAGCCGAAGTTGGCGGCGCGGTAGCGCTCCATCCGCCACCGCATCGCCGGCCAGAGCTCCACCGGCATGAAGGCCTGAACGTGCGCCCAGTACTCGACGACGCGGCGCGGGGACCGCTCGCTCGCCCGCTGCAGCAGGCCGACGTCGTACGGGCCCATCCGGGAGTAGAGGGGCATGAAGTGGGCCCGCTGCAGGACGTTGACGCTGTCGACCTGGAGCACACCCGTGCGCTCCAGGGTCCGCTGGAAGGTGCGCATGGTCGGCGCGACGGGCACCTTGTCGGCGAACCCCTGCGCGGCCAGGGCGATGCGACGGGCCTGCGACAGGCTGAGCGACTCCACGTGAAGACTCTAGGGACCAATGCGGACAGATCGAGGCCGCATGGCCACAGAGCCATGGTTCGCTCCGTTGCTCAGCCGCCACTCACGATCGTCAGGCCCGCCATCGTGGGCACGAGGACCAACCGGCCGTACAGGGCCGGCGTGGCGAACCGGCTCGTGGACCCGACGCTCACCTGTTCCTTGACGGCACCGGTGCCCGTCGCCGCGGCGTAGAGGATGCCGGCCCCCGGATCGAGGATCCAGACCCGCCCACCGCCGACCACCGGCGAGCCCGACGCCCCGGGCGAGAACCTCCACTCGACGTGCAGATGCCCTCCTGCATCGACCCGCAGCGCGCGCACACCGTCGGTGCACGGGAGGTAGACGATGTTGCCCGCCACCGCTGCGCCGCCGTACGACGCACAGATCTGGGCCGTCGAGACCTGGCCTCCGATGCCGCCGAGACGACCCTGCCGCAGCACGAAGACCCGGTTGGACTTGCCGCCCTGGACGACCCACTTCGTGCCGACCAGGGCCGGCCCCACCGAGCCGAGGTCGACGTCGCCGGCGTTGTCCTGCGCCCACGTGGACGGGGCGAAGAACTGCTGCAGACGAGCGGAGTCGTTGAGCAGCAGCACCGAGTCGCTGTGGTCGTAGCGGTCGCCCGCCCCCGCAGCGCCGTTGCCGACGCTGACGAAGATCCGGCCGCGGGAGGCGACCGCCGGCCCAGCTGCCTGCCACATGCCGGCCTCGCGTGCGGTCGGTACGGAGTACCGGACGACCCCGCCCCGGCCGGTGCGCGGCACGCCGATCAGACGGCCACCGTAGTTGGCGCAGTCGCCGAGAAGGCCGCCGAAGGTCACCCAGACCCGGGTTCCGGCGAGGGCCAGAGCGCCCCGCTGCTGCATGGCCGCGGGGTCGCGCCCGGGGAAGTCGACGCTCCGGCGCCACCGGAGGGCGCCGGACTTCAGGCTCAGCGCGACGAGGATGTGCCGAACCCCACCGCCGCCGGTCTCGGCGACGACGTACACGTCACCGGTCCGGCTGCTGTAAACCGGGCTGCCGGTGATGCCCAGCGGGTCGATGTCGCCGCACGCACGCTGCGAGGCAGGCGACGGGGCGGCCAGGTGACGCCTCCACCTCACCGTGCCGGCCGTCGTGAGGCCGTAGACGGTGTCGTTCTCGGTCGCGACCACGACAGTGCCGTTGACCACGATCGGCGAGCCGTAGACCGCGCCGTCGAGGTGGACTTTCTTCACCACCTTCAGCGGCCCGGCCGGCGGCATCGTGGTCGAGACGCCGCGGTGTTCGCCGCCGCCGTGGTAGCCGGGCCAGTTGGCCGGCCGGGACGCCGCCGAGCCGGCACACGCGGCGGACGCGGCGCCGACGGCGAGGGCGAGCGCCACCGCAGGGAGCAGAACCCGAGACGGTCGCATGCCGTCGATCCTAGGTGTCGGACCACGCGGCGTCACCCGTCGCTCAGCGGACCCTCACCAGGGATCGCCGGTCCGGTCCCGGCAGGTGATCGACTCGCCGAGGTCGACCGATGCCGAGGGACCGAAGCGCAGCACCATCAGACTGTCGTCGTCGTCGGGCGTGCGCACGCGGCCCGTCTCGCCCAGGACGTACGACGGCCCGCGCCAGCCCTCCCAGCCGAGCCGTTCGTAGAAGCCTCGCGCCCGACCGGTCGAGAGGGCCCCGAGCTCGTAGCGAGCCGTGAGCTCGACCTCGAGAAGGGTCATCAGCGGGCGGCCGAGCCCGTGGCCCTGCCGGTCGGGCCGCACGGCCACGCCCTCGACGTACCCGGTGCGCAGGGGCCGCTCGCCCACCCACAGTTCACGCGGGACGACGGCGGCATGGGCGATCACCGTGCCCTCGTCGAGTCCCAGCACGTGAATGCCGCCGTAGGCGTGCTCCTCGTCGTCCCGGCTGAAGCCACGCCGGCCGTCGAACGCCGCTTGCCACAGGTCCCACAGGTGGCTGCGGGCGGCGCCGGACAGGGCCGAGGAGTCCGCGACGACGTACCTCACGGCAGGTCGAGCAGCTTCTCCTTGACGGCGTACATGACGGCCTCCATGCGGGAGTGCAGCTGCAGCTTCTCGAGGATGTTGCGCACGTGGTTCTTCACGGTGTTCTCCGAGATGAACAGCTGCTTGGCGATCTCGCGGTTGTTCAGGCCCTTGGCCACCAGGCGCAGCACCTCGAGCTCGCGGTCGGTGAGGCGCAGGCCGGGCACGTGCTCACGCTCGGGGCGCGACATCTGCTTGAACTCGTCGATCAGCTTCACCGCCATCGACGGGCTGATCAGCGACTGGCCGTCGGCCACGACCCGGACCGCCTGCGCCACCTCCTCGATGGAGGAGTCCTTGAGCAGATAGCCGGACGCGCCCGACTTCACGGCCTCGTAGAGGTCGGCCTCCTCGTCGGAGACGGTCAGCATGATCAGCTTGCTGGTCGGCACCGCCTGCTTGATCGCCTGGCACGCCTCCAGACCGCTGCGCTTGGGCATCCGGATGTCGAGGAGGACCACATCGGGCGCGACCTGGGTCGCGATCTCGATGCCCTCGTCACCGTCACCGGCCTCACCGACGATCGCGATCCCGGGCTCCACCGTCAGGAGCATGACCAGACCTCGCCGGAACAGCTCTTGATCGTCGACGACCAGGACGCGGATCGGCTCCTGCTCGGAGGAAGACATGGCGCTCACAGCGGCATCATGGCACGTTCGGGCCGCACTCGTGACCATGGCGCATGGACCATGCGGGCGAGGGGGATGGCCCGAACGGGCCATCCCCCTCCACTGAGCCCGTCACGCACTCGGATCGAGATCGAGCTCGATGACGCCGTAGTCGTACCCGCGACGCCGGTAGACGACGGCCGGTCGGTCGTTGTCCTTGTCGACGAAGAGGTAGAAGTCGTGGCCGACCAGCTCCATCTCGTAGAGGGCCTGGTCGAGCGTCATCGGACTCGCGGTGTGGAGCTTCTCGCGCACCACGAGCGGCCCTTCGCCCATCACCGAGATGGGTCCGACCTTCCGCTCCGAGGAGGTGGGTTCGATCTCCTCGTCCGCCTGGGTGGGCACGTCCGCCAACGCCTCGCCGACGGAGACCGGAGACCTGCGTCCGCGATGCACGCGGCGCCTGTCGGCCGCCTTGCGCATCTGCGCCGCCATCTTGTCGACGGCAACGTCGAGGGCCGCCATCTTGTCCTCCGCGCTGGCCTCCGCGCGGATCACCGGTCCCTTCGAGAAGGCAGTGAGCTCGACATGGATAGCGCCCTTGTGCTGCCTGGGATTGGGTTCGCAATCGACCTCGACGTGCACACGGATGATGCGGTGATCGTGTTTCTCCAGTCGTGTGAGCTTCTCTGCGACGTGAGCGCGATAGCGGTCCGAGACATCGCAGTTGCGAGCCGTGACGACAACTTCCATGGCATACCTCCTGAGCCCGACTTCGAATCGGTGTGGTTGAGGTGCAGGAGAGTCCGTCCGGCCGACCTGGTCTTTGACCCCACAATCGCCTGCGGAGGGCTTGCGGCTCGGTGCCACTCCCCCTTCTCCCGCAGACCCACGGCATCTGACCGCGGCTGCGAGGCAGGACTTACGACTAAGCCGCACCATGATCGTCCCGTGAGGGACTTACGTGGACCGTTTTGCCTGCGACTGGCATCGGCTTGCCGCCCGCACACCCGAGGACCGGGCATCTGAGCGACGCAACCACGGACCCGGACGGACTCCATACGCAGACGTTACGGCCCGCTCGCCCGCCAACCAATACCCGGGTGGGCAAATCGTCTGGGCGTCGCGGCCACCGCGGCGATCGCGGCGACGGTGAGGCCGACCGCCTCCAGCGCACGCTGCGCCTCGCGCGCTGTGGCGCCCGTGGTCAGGACGTCGTCGCACACCACCACCCGCGCATGTGTACGGCGCCGCGCCAATCGCCGCACGCCCACGGCCGGCGCAGCCAGCGAGCCCGCCAGGTTGGCGGCTCGCTCGGCGTGGCTCAGGCCGGCCTGATCGACGAGGCCCGGCCGGGTGCGGAGCAGCCGTGCCACCGTGACGTCGGCACCGCCGCTGCGCAGGACGCGTGCGGCGACCGCCGTGAGCGCCGCCGTGCTGTCGAGCCCGCGCTCGCGCACGCTGCTGGGCCGAGACGGAACCGGCACCAGGACCAGTGGCCCGCACACGTCCGTCGTCGCCTCCGCACAGGCCGCCGCCAGTAGCAGCCCGAGCGGGCGGACCAGCGGCAATCGCCGCCGCTCCTTGAGGCCGAGCACCATCGCCTTCACCGTCCCGTCATACGGCGCCGCGGCGACGGGCCTGACCAGGCCCGTCGGCGCGGGATCGGGCCATGCCGTGCGGGCACCGGTCGGGAGCGCCGCCGCGCACGCGGTGCACAGCGCGCGCCCCGGTCGGGCACAGCCGACACAGCTCCCGCCGTAGAGGAGGTCGAGGTAGGCGTCGCGGAGGGCCATGACCCGATGCCATCAGCCGAGGCAGTCCGGCGCAACGGGCTGGGCAGCGGCTGTGGAGGAGCGCCGGCCGACGGGACCGCCGGCGCACCGGATCGCTGCTCGCTAGGCGCCGTACCCGACGGACGTGATCCCGCGCGGCAGCTCGAGGTTGTCACTGTGGCCGGAGAGGTCCAGCAGCTCGTGGGTGGTGACCGCGTAGAGCCCGTTGGCCGAGCGCGGCGAGCCCACCATCGCGATCGGCCGGTCACCGACCGTCACGGTGACGCCCGGATAGACGGTCGTGGACCCGTCGACGGCCAGCGTGCGGATGAGCGCGGTGCCGGCGAACTGCTGGAGAGTGACGACCTCCGTCGGTGAGTGCCACACCATCGCGCTAAGACGCAGCGGACCCTCGGAGACGTCGGAGATCACCTGGGGCGGCGTACCTCCCGTGATCTGACCGTGGGCGTTCTGTTCCAACCGGCTGGCGACGACCTCGTCGGTCTCGGCGCCCCGCACCACCGCGATCAGGCGGGTGGCGTCGAGGGAGACCTGGAACTCCGCGACGTTGCGGCCGGTGATGCCGGGCACTCTCACGCGGTGCAGCCGACCCGCACTCAGGGACCACACCACGGCGCGGCCCCCGTTGCGGTCGAGCAGCCACAGCCGGCCGGAGAAGTCCCAGACCGGACGCAGCAGGTCGGTGCCGACATCGTCGTAGCTGCGCCGGCGTCGGTTGCCGAGCGACCCCACCACCAGGCCGCGCCCGTCGGCGCTCACCCCCGCGACCAGGCGACCGCCGGGCCCGACGGCGACGGATCGAAGGCCCGACGACTCGTGCCCCCAGGTGCCCGCGACGGGGCTGAACCCCTGCCCGAGGTTGCGGACGACCACGCCGTCGCGCAGGCCGAACAGCGGGCTGTCGACGCCCGGGCCGGCGGGGTCGTACTGGCTGAAGGAGGTCACCGGGATGACGTTGCTGTTGCCGACGGTCACGTCGCGGCCGCCGAGGACGATGTGGACGGCATGGACGGTGTCGACCTGCCCGAGCGTCCAGGCGATCTGGGCGGCCATCATCCGCGCACTGGTGTCACTGACGTCGGCCGCGCCCGACAGGGAGACCTGGGCCAGGCCGCCCGAGACCGGGACGGAGAGGCCGCCGCTGACGCCGCTGGGCAGGAAGGTGCGCTCGACGTTGTCCAGACCGGGAACGGGGCCGCGCAACAGGTCGGTGATGAGCGCGGTCGGCAACTGCGGCCCGGCCGGCAGCAGCACGGGCTCCGGGACGAGGATGCGCGCGGTGGGATCGAAGAAGTACAAGGAGACCTGGGTGAACCTGGTCTGGAACCACGACTCCGGCACCACCATCCGGTCGGGCGCCTGGGCGATGCGCCAGGCGCCGTCCTGACGCACGACCGAGAAGTGGAGCGCCGGGCCGACCGACGATCCCTTCCACGCGCCGCGGGAGTCGAGCAGGCTGGCTCCGCTCAGCCGAACGGTCAGGTGGCCATCACCGCCGCTCGCCCGCGAGCGGGACGCGTAGACCAGGGTGCCGGGCGCCGGGTTCCAGGTCGTGGCCGCGCTCCGGGTGAGGAACTCGCGCGCGACCGTCATCTGGACCGGTGTCGCCTGCATGGCGTCGAGGAAGCCCTCGACGATGCTCGACGGCGACTCTCCCGGCGAGGGCCCGCTCGGCACGAACTCCGCTCCCTCGGTCGTCTCCGTCGTCCCGAGCGGGGCGACGTCCACGACCCCGCCGCTGGTGGGCACCCAGGTACACCCCGCCAGCAGGAGTACGGCGGCCAGCAGACCCACGAGGAGCACTGCGCCTCGTCGGCTGCTCATGAGACCACCTTCTCAGCGTCGGCCGGCACCAGCGGGATCGGGCTGCGCCGCAGCTGCGCGCCGGCGTGGCGCGGCAACGTGAGCCGGAACTGGGCACCCCCGCCCCGACGGCCCCAGGCTTGGAGCCAGCCCCCGTGCAGGTGGGCGTCCTCGAGCGAGATCGACAGGCCCAGCCCGGTGCCGCCGCTCGTGCGTGCCCGCGCGGGGTCGGCGCGCCAGAACCGGTTGAAGACCATCGCGGTCTCGCCCGGCGCGAGTCCGACCCCGTAGTCGCGCACCGCGATGGCTGCCGCATGATCGTCCCCCGCCACCCGCACGACCACCTCGGCCCGTGCGCCGGCGTGGTCGATGGCGTTGCCGACCAGGTTGCGGACGATGCGCTCCACGCGCCGTACGTCGGCCTCGGTGTACGCCGGCGCGGGCGCGTCCACGACCAGGCGCACGCCCTCCTGGGCGGCCAGTGCCTGGCTCGCGTCCACCACGCGTCGCGCGACCTGGGCGAGATCGATGTCGTCGAGCTGCAGCTCGGCGGCACCCGCGTCGATGCGGCTGATCTCGAGCAGGTCGACCAGGAGGGTCTCGAAGCGGTCCAGCTCGGTCTGCAGCAGCTCGGCGGCCCGGCCGGCGACGGGATCGAGCTGGTCGCGGGCGTCGTGAAGCACGTCGCTGGCCATCCGCACGGTCGTCAACGGCGTGCGCAGCTCGTGGGAGACGTCCGAGGTGAACCGCCGCTGCACCCGGGAGAGCTCCTCGAGCTGGCGGATCTGGTTCTGCAGGTTGCTCGCCATCTGGTTGAACGACATCGCCAGCCGGCCGAGGTCGTCGCTGCCGGCCACGCGCATCCGCTCCTGGAGCTGGCCGGCAGCGAGCCGCTCGGCCACCTGCCTGGCGAGCCGGATCGGCGTGACCACCTGCCGCGCCACCAGCCACGCGACCAGCGCGACGAGCAGCAGCAACAACGCCGCGGCCACGACCAGCCCGCTGATGACGAGCTGCAGCGTCTGCTCCTCCTGGGTGAGCGGGAAGAGGAAGTAGAGCGTGTACGTCGATCCGTCGGCAGGCAGCGAGACCTGACTGCCCACGATGACCCCGGGGGTCCTCGAGGCGTTGGTCGCGATGCTCGTGTACGTCCACGCCGTACTCGCTCCGGGATTCGCGAAGTGCTGCGCCAGGCTCGGCGGGATGCTGGAGATGTCGAGCCCCGGCGAGTACTCGTCGCCCCCGGGGCCGGTCATCATGACGTCGAAGCCACGGGTCAGGCCGCGCTCGATGATCGGCTCGACCAGGTCGCGCCGCTGGGCGGTGGCATCGACGTCGATGCCGGACGCCGCCCCGAGCCGGCCGCGCGCGGTCGCGATCTCGTCCTGCGCCTCGGCGACGACGGCATCGACGCGGTTGGAGACCAGCGCGTCGCGCGTGCGCGCGACGAGGACGACGCCGACCGCGCCGATCGCGATCGCGGTGAGGACGACGGTGCTGATGACCACCCGCGCCTGGATGGAGCGCCGCCAGAACGACCAGCGCATGGCTGCCCCTAGGACGGTCCGGCCTTGTACCCGACGCCCCGCACCGTGACGACGATCTGGGGGTTCTCCGGGTCGTGCTCCACCTTGGAGCGCAGCCGCTGGACGTGCACGTTGACCAGCCGGGTGTCCGCGGCGTGCCGGTAGCCCCACACCTGCTCGAGCAGCACCTCGCGGGAGAAGACCTGATGCGGACGGCGCGCCAGGCAGAGCAGCAGGTCGAACTCCAGCGGCGTCAACGACAGCGGTACGCCGGACCGGGTGACCTCGTGGGCGGCGACGTCGATGTGCAGGTCGCCGATGTCGAAGGTCTCGGTCTGGTGGGAGTCGAAGCGGCGTACCCGCGCCCGGATACGGGCGACCAGCTCCTTGGGCTTGAAGGGCTTGACGACGTAGTCGTCGGCCCCCGACTCGAGCCCGACGACGACGTCGACGGTGTCGCCCTTCGCCGTGAGCATGACGATCGGGACGCCCGACTCGTGCCGGATCTGCTTGCAGACCTCGATGCCGTCCAAGCCCGGCAGCATCAGGTCGAGCAGGACGAGGTCCGGGCGGTACTCACGGAACGCGGGCAGTGCCTCGTCGCCCCGGCCGACCAGCTGCGAGTCGAACCCCTCCTGGCGCAGGACGATGGAGAGCATCTCGGCCAGTGGCGCGTCGTCGTCCACGACCAGGATGCGGCCCTTGGGCTCGGCGAGCTGTGTCACGCGATGAGTCTAGGGCGCACCGCCAGCAAGTGCCCGAACGCAGGCACGCCGGGCCCGTCGTGTGACGGACCCGGCGTGCGCGATGCGGGTGAGGCGCGGCGGTCAGTACCGGTAGTGGTCCGACTTGTAGGGACCCTCGACCGGCACGCCGAGGTAGTCGGCCTGCTCCTTGCTGAGCTCGGTCAGCTCGACACCGATGGCGTCGAGGTGCAGGCGGGCGACCTCCTCGTCGAGGTGCTTGGGCAGCACGTAGACGCCGATCGGGTACTCGTCGGTCTTCGTGAAGATCTCGATCTGCGCGAGCACCTGGTTGGTGAAGGAGTTGGACATGACGAACGACGGGTGGCCGGTCGC
>Ga0131853_10004784_pt1 | contig 24293 bp, 18 predicted proteins | sample TergutLab28metaG_FD_92764 | JGI IMG/M metagenome (GOLD analysis project Ga0131853, IMG submission 92764) | Labiotermes labralis P1 segment gut microbial communities from Petit-Saut dam, French Guiana - Lab288 P1 (version 2) (version 2) | ecosystem: Host-associated > Arthropoda: Insects >...
AACTGTGCGAGTAATAGTTTATTCCGCCAAATAAATCAGGTCTGTGCCGAGAACTATGGATATAATCATATGTTTTCGGCTCGGACTTGTGAATAGAGCGGAATAAACAAAACGGCGGAATAATGCGGATGGGGACGTTGCTCCTGTATGTGCTGCATATTTTCATTGCCGTCTCATTGGGCAGGTATAAACGAATTATTTCCGGCGGAGTTCGCGGCTTTGTGTCAGGACGAAATTGATTTGGGTTTCACGCTGGATAATAAAAAATCGCTTAATGAGTTTGTGGGCAATGCAAAGAGCTGCGTATTCCGCGGTGATGAAAAAGCTTTGAACCAGCTCATCACAGGTCAATTCTCTCAGACTGATATTTATCAGACCGGAGAATGGGTATTCCCGGCCGGTGCCTTTAAAGATACTGACGGCGGGCCATGTTAGGAGGAAACTTTATGGATACAAACGGCTATCTTTCACAACCGCTTACTGAAGGTTCGGTTTTTATTATTGAAGCCGACCACATCAGAATTACAAAAATAGCAGGAAAATTAAAAATGAAAATTAAAGGATTACCTGCTTTTCAACGGAAAGCGTTGAAAAAGAATTTGAGAAAAAACACTTACGATGACGAATTCGAAATCTGTTTTAATGATTCAATATCATTAAGGCGATTACACTCGTTATGGTACGGCGGAAACGTGGTTGATGTTAAATATAAAGGTTATACCTTTCATATCGAAGCAAGCGGTGAAGTTCGTTGCAATTTGAACAGAACCAACAACGATAACCCGGTCTGTTATTTAAAAGACAAGAGTAAAAATGGCGTTTTCGATTATGAGATGCTCTCATATATACGCTTTGATAAGACACTGTATAAAACGCTGAACCATGAACACCGGAAATTTTACTTGGAAATGTATAACAATAATTGGTGGGAGTGTTTTATCACCGATGACAAAGGAGTTTTTCACGACATTATGTGGACACTCGACAACGATGACCTTTTCATTTCGGTTGCTAATGTAATCGAAAACTTCGATGAAATGATTGTCTATTTGAAGGGAGCAGCGTAATGAGAATACAAGTGGGAATAACAGGTGTAGTCACCGATGCGAAAACAATTGACCAAATTATCAAAAATAAACTCGCCGAAATCGGAATGATGGAAATCGTTATAAACACACTGCCTCATTTCGATGATTGGCTGGCAGGCTTGTCTAAGTTAAAGCTATCGGGACTCAGCAGCGCGTGCCTTGATTGGGTACGTAATTGGGGTAATGGCGGCGGTGACCAAAGCAGCGAAACATGTATAACAGATGCCATAAATAATTGCGGCTCTGACATTCCGGCAGTATTGGCGGAAGCAATTTTCAACAGCGTATCCGGCTATTCCAAATCAAAATTTGATGCCGCAGGTTTAACGATTGAAATAATCGACGGCTGCATTGAGGAATGTAAGGCAACGATTCGGGAAGCTGAACAACAATTATGAGGAGGACGAGTACAATGCGAATAATAGCAACTGAACCAAGCGAAAATGCCATTTTAACGGAGATAGCAGAATTATTACAAAATAAGGGTGTCTTTCCCCGTGTAACAAAATATGAAGACGGGTTTGGTGTTACGGTTTGGTCCGTTAGCGACCTTGACAATGCTCCTGCGGCGGAAGAATGGTCACAGGATGAAAAAATCCGTTTCATGGAACAGTACGGTGACAAGATTGGCGGTGCTACCGAAGATTCATGGGTAAAAATCAACTCTTATATTGATTTATTCATCGCGGATAGAGTCGAAAATAATAACGCTTACATTGAAAAACACAGCGATGAGTTTGATAAAACCAAGTTTTACTTGGATGTCTGCGGCGGCGGTTGGGTGCGTATGGTTTATTTCAATCCTGATTCCAATGCAGGCGGGCAGCTTGTATATGATTTGTTATCCGATTCAGTTATCTCAGAAGCCGGAAAAAAATGCGAAGAAGATTTTTGGAATCACCTGTATGAACATGCAAGACAAACCTTGATGGACATTGACAGGCAAGATTTTATGTCGTGCGCAGAAGAATTCGTCGAAGATTCATGCAGTTTTACCGAACAAAGTTCTGAAACGATGGTTAAATTAATCCAATGGGCTGATAACAGCTTAAAACCAAAGTAACTACGAATTTCGCTTGAAATTACCAATTATATCCATTATAATAGCTGTATTAGTTTCTGCGGTTGTTAATCAATCAAAGTTTTTCAGCGTATTCACAGCGTCCGGGAGCAGTTATGCTTTTGGGCGCTTTTTTTCTGCCGTTTTTACAGCATTAAAACTCGCGATTAAAAGGTTTTACCCTTTAACGCTTGACATAGATAGCTTCTGAGTTTTAGAGGCATAACCCTATTTCTACGGAACGCTTAACGGCGGTCCGTTTTTTATATCTTAAATATTTCGAAAGGAGACTAACCAAAAGTCACAGAAAACAAACAATGTTTTTAAAAATCGTTTGAACGAAATTTCCGAATCATCGGACTATTACAACATTAAATTTAAAACCGAAAGGAGACTGCCAACTATGTTGCAGCGAATAAAAGAGATTATCGCACAGATAAGCACAGCGGATACCGCTTATTACAAACATGACAATCCTATTATGTCAGACCGGGATTATGACAAGCTTTATGATGAGCTGAAGAAACTTGAAAAAGAATCCGGTATTGTTTTATCCGGTTCACCCACACAAAAGGTTTCGGGTGCAATCCTTGAATCACTTGCTCCGGTACAGCACACCAAGCCCATGCTCTCGGCTGATAAAACAAAATCTATGTATGAACTCGTTAAATTTATTGGCGGACGCACCGCCATCACCATGTGGAAACTGGATGGATTAACGCTTGTGCTTCGGTATGAGAACGGCAAATTAAAACAAGCAATAACCCGTGGTGCCGAGGGGCGCATCGGTGAAGATGTAACACATACGGTTAAAGTTTTTATGAATGTTCCACTTGAAATTCCATGCAGTGACCAATTTGAGGTTCGCGGCGAAGGTGTTATCAGTTGGGACAATTTTAACAAAATCAACGAGGAAGCTGATGAACCGTATTCAAATCCTCGCAACCTTGCAGCCGGTGCTACCCGCAGGCTTGACGCGGAAAAAAGCAGAAATCAATTTCTTGAATTTTTTGCTTTTGAGCTGGTAAGCGACGGCGCGGCATACGACACCAAACTGGCGCAGCTAAACGCACTCGAAGCATATGGGTTTGACGTGGTGCCTTATACGCTGATAAGCGAATATGCTACCGAAAAAAGGATTGAGGCAATCATCGGAACCTTTGCCCCCAAGCAATACGGTTATCCTGTTGATGGCTGCATCGTTGAATACAATGATGTCGCCTACGGTAAATCGCTTGGAGCGACCGGTCATCACGAATACCGATTAATCGCGTTCAAATGGGAAGATGAGCTGTACGAAACAACATTTCTCGGTTTGGAGCTTGCGACCACCCGAACCGGTATGGTCAGCCTAACCGGGAAATTTGCTGATGTCGAAATTGACGGAACGAATGTCAACCGTGCCTATCTTCACAATCTTAATATTTTTGACAGTTTCAAATTAGGAGTCGGAGACACGGTGAAGATTTATAAAGCCAACATGATAATTCCCCAGCTTGCCGAAAACGTTACATGCAGCGGCACGCTGGAGTACCCGGATAAATGTCCGTGTTGTGATTCGGGTCTGGTTATAAGGACATCTGATACCGGCACTCGCTTTCTTTATTGCGAAGAGTCTTCCTGCCCTGCCAAATTAATCCGTAAATTTGTGCATTTCTGTCACAAGACACGCATGGATATACCCGGACTCAGCGAAAAAATGCTCGAAAAATTTATTAATAACGGTTGGGTTAAAAATTTCGGTGATTTATATGAGTTTGAGCAATATCGGGAGGATTTTATTAATACGCCCGGTTTAGGTGAAAAATCATTCAACCGAATCCAAGCGGCTATTAATAAAAGCAAAAACTGTTACTTGAATCAATTTATTGCGGGCATGGGTATTCACACCGTTGGCCGCAGTGCCGGACGCATCTTAAACAGTTATTTCAAAGGTGACTGGGATGCGTTTGAGTCTGCTGTACAAATCGGTTTTGATTTTACGCAGCTCAAAGACTTCGGACAGGTCATGCACGATAATATTTACGCATGGTACGCGGATGAGAACAATGCGAAGCTTTGGCGTCCGCTTTTAAAACACATCACTTTTAAAAAAGAAAAGGAGAATGAAAACATGAATACAAATAATCCATTCTACGGCAAAACAGTCGTAGCCACCGGCAAACTGGAAAACTACACCCGCGACGGAATTCAAGACAAGCTGCTTTCTTTAGGTGCAAAACCCTCCGGTTCAGTAACCACAAAAACTGATTTTCTCATCTGTGGGGAAAAAGCCGGCAGCAAGCTTTCCAAAGCGCAGGGATTTGGAATCAAAATTCTCAGCGAAGCTGAGTTTGAGTCTATGTTGAACGAGGGGGCATAAACGTGACAATCAACGGCACAATTGTTGACGTCTCAAAACTGGTTTCCAAAGACAAGCTTCTGGACGACCTGAAGCATAGCGGCGCGAGCGACCGTGCTTTGTCCGAAATACGGAGTCGTTATTCGCAAGATTTTGGGAACGAATTAATATGGCAATATCCAATATGCGACGGTGTGAACTTAGGAATTACAATCGTTGCGGTTAAAGAAGGCTTTATTGCTTTGCCGTTTAACAATACCGACTCGACAGAGTATGAATTGTTTGACTTGGAGCGTGCCTATTTATTAAATGAAAATGAGTTGCTATCCTTAATTTCAGAATGGAGTAAGTATTCCGAAAATTTATTGTGCGCGCTCATTGACATGCTAAAATTTGCTCACGACGAATAAAGCAACGAATACCCGGAAAGGAAAAGCGCATTCATTGCGCCCTTTCCGGTTTTTTTAAAAAATATGTAACCCTTACAGGGTAAATCAAAAGAAGCGGCGACGCTTCTATTTTTATGGAATGGTGATTTTTATGAATAATAACTACGATGAAAGAAATAAATTGCAAATTATCCGTATAGATGCGAGGAATTGCTTCGTTGAAACAAAAAGCGATTATTTTCACATGGGTAAAATTCATTTTGAGTTTGCCACATACGATTCCAACAAGCCTCAAGGTCAACGGCAAACAAACCATGTACACATTTTTATTGATATTCCCGAATTTTTATGTCTTACACATGAAGCGTTAAGCGGTATGCTTCATGCCCGGGCAAGAAACCAAAGGGCATTCAATTCGGATAAAAAAGGGAATGACAGGGATATGACGCCGCTTTATGAATCTCTTGGCGGCACATCTGCGGAACGTCTGGCGAAACAAGGACGTTCGAGAGCTGATGGTAAGAGCTTATCGCGCAGAGTTAAATTAATTCTAAGCAACGATGCCGACTCTTATCTTTTTATAGCCGACAGTGGACCGGGGCAAACGAACAAAACCGGGCTTATTGTACCGCTCAAAGGTGCCGAACCCGAAAACCATGTTTCAATCAAGGTCAATTGGAAATCTATTAATAAGATTCTAAGAATGACCGAGGTTCATTACCAAGCATGGTTGGCTGCAAAATATGTTTCAGAGAGCGGTATTTCCATAACACTAAACTCTCAAAAACAACAGCCAAAACCGGTTCAAGAAACCGTGACACAAAACCCGTCTCAGAAGCCAAATAACAATACTTTTTCAAAAAGCATAGCAAATATTAATCCTGTTTCTGCTGATGCCGATATCGAAGAAATGTTCTAAATGAGTCCGCCCAATTTATAATTGGGCGGCTCCTTTATTATTTTGAAATATATATTTATTCATCGCGTTCTTACTGCCGTGCCGAGTTGTTGGAACGACCCAACAGGTAGTCAATGGATACGTTAAAATAATCGGCAATTTTTATTGTGGTTTCGTAATTGGGTTCTCGTTTGCCCTGCTCATAATTTTGATAAGAACGCTCCCGTATACCCAAAAATTCAGCCATAGCGATTTGAGTATCACCTTTTGCTTTTCGCAATTCCTTCAATCTTTCAGGAAATGTAGCCATTTAACCACCTGCTAAAAAAATAGTAATGAAAAAAAGGGTTGACATGCACAAAATGAAGTAGTACAATGTGTGCGTGAACAAAACGAGCGGCAACATAAGGTTCACGACACGCAACCAACTATACCACAGCCCATCACCAAAGTACAAGTAAAAAACTTCAAGGAGGCGGATAAAATGACATACACAAATCTATGACGATTCTAAACACGCCATCGAATTCTTTTAAAATCGAAAGGAGATTTATATGGAACTGTTAAAACACTTATTTTATGACTTCATCAGTAGCGGAGATGATGAAAAATTAGGCAAAATTCCTGAAATTGCGATTGCGTTTGGAAAACTTAATGACTGGGCGAAATCATTAGATGAGGATGGTTATAACGACTTTGAAGAGTTGGTTTCCGGTCACGGTACGACTTGTAAATTGCAAGGTTTTATCTACGGTTTCCGATACGGTGTTCAACTAATGGCTGAATGCTTCCCCAAGAATACGACTGCTTCCGATTACTAAACGTGGTTAGAATGAGGGTAGTATTAGCAAGCGTCCTAATGGTTACTTGATGGATGCGGATTACCATTGGCAAGGACGATAACGACAAACATAATGGGGCTGTTATTTTGCTACAGTCCCTTTTTTTTATATTGAAATAAATTGAGGGGTTCAATACTAATCATGTAATGGTAGCCATCTATCTACATTTCCACCATTAATATTTTCTGTATATATATCGTAAGCGTCAAAAGAAAAAATTGATTTATCAAGATTTAACGCCGCTGCACGAATCTGGAACGGAATAAGGCATCAAGAGGTCAAGCAAATTGATATTATTGCGAATATCCCAATTAGGAGCGTTTGTAAAGATATGGACAAGGTATGCGAAGGGGTTTAGTCCACATTCTTTGGCAGTTTCAATAATGCTAAACATAACGGCACTGGCTTTAGCACCACGGGGAGTATTGGCAAACAAGAAATTTTTACGACCAATGACAAAAGGCTTAATGCTACGTTCTGCCCGATTATTGCATATTTCCAATCTACCATCCGAGAGGTAACTTATAAGATATTTGCGTTGTCCCAATGAATATCGGGTAGCCGTGCCGATGGGTGTTTTGGGCATAATTCTCAAAGAATCCAGCCATGAAAAAAATTCATTCACCAAGGGCTTGGAAATTTCCTGTCGTTTTTGGAATCGTTCATCCGGCAGCAGGTCGGCATATTTGCGTTCCAATTCAAAAAGCCGGTCACAATAACGTTTACCGCGTAAAACATTACTGTCGGCTCTGTCACTTTCAGGCAAAATTTTTAAGGTTTCATCGAATTTTCGGCGGGCGTGTGCCCAACAGCCGACAATAGTGACTTCCTTTGGCAAGCTATGGTATCCCTCATAGCCGTCGGTATGAAGGTAGCCGGAAAAACCTTTGAGAAACTCCGCCGGACGTTTTGCTCTTCTGTCCGGCTGATAGTCATATAAAACAATCGGATATTTTATTTTAGCTCCATCATTAGTGTATCCGCTCGTTCGGTACAACCACATATAACTCTTGCTTTGAGGAGTTTTTCCCGGTTCGCGCAATACTTGCAGCGTGGTTTCATCGGCATGAAGCGAGTCATAAGTTAAAAGAATTTCCCGAAAAGCGTTATATATAGGTTCCAGATAATCTTCCGTCGCTTTAATAAGCCAGTTTGACATCGTTTGTCGGGACAGCATTATCCCTTGACGGTTCCAGTCCTGTTCTTGGCGGTAAAGTGGCACGCCCATTACAAATTTTTGATACATTATATGTGCGATTGCTTCCGGCGACGCGAAGCTACCCTTGATTACAGGCTCATTGACAGGTGCTTTTATTATAGGTACGCCGCACTCGTCTTTTTCGCAGTCACGACAGGCATATACTTTGCGGACATGCTCCCGTATTTTCATTTGCGGCGGAATCACCACAAGCTCACGACGGGTTTCGCGACCCATAACATGAAGATTCCCGCCACATTCGGGGCAATTCCGGTCTTCTAAAGGCAAGTCATGCTCAACGGTTTCAATTAGCAAATCATCCGGAAGACGGTCACTGATAAGACGCTTGCGCTTACGGAAATGCCTTGCAATCTCGGTCAGCTCGGGTTCGGCGATATTTACGTCTGCGGTGGCTTCAATCTCGTTGAACAGGCTTAACTGCTCGTATTCACTTTTTTCGGACGAAACTCCGAAACGGCGATGCTGCGACAACTTAAACTGAGCCATAAACCATTCGACTTGCTTAGACAACTCCGCGTTTTTGGCCTTTAATGATTCGTATTCGATTACCGGAATCGTTATTGTCAAATTATCTGTTTTCATGTTGTCATTATATCCCAAAACCCCCGAAAATTCAAGCAAAACCTGCACTTTTCCCTGATTTTTGCTTAAATGACAGCACCGATTTTGACCTCTTGCCGTTTTAGTTTTTGGACAACACGGGGACCTCCTAAAAGTAAGTTGAGTTCCTCGCCGGTCAATATCATGGTTTTGTTTTTATCATCTGACGGCCAGCGAAAACGTCCCTTTTCAAGACGTTTGAAATATACCCAAAATCCGTCTCTGTCCCATTCGAGAATCTTTATACGGTCACGGCTCCGGTTGCAGAACACAAACAGTGCGTCGTTGAATGGGTTGAGCTTGAAGCCTGCTTCTACAATGGCAGACAAACCGTTTATACTTTTTCGCATATCGGTATTTCCACATGCCAAATATACTTTCCTGCCGTTAAACTTCAACATAGCGACACCAATACCCTGCATACTTTTTCGAGATGTTCATAGCCGGTACTTACACCTACTATTATACGAAACTTTCCAATTTCTACAATCACACTGCTTGTGTCTGCTTCAATCTCAGATTCCGACTGTTCGCATAACGCCCATCCAGGCGCAAGAGAGGTGCCGGACGTCGAACGTCCACCATCGTTCGGGTTCATTTTTACTTCCGACAACAGTTCTTTACAGGCTAATTCACGTAATTTTCTCTGCCAGTAAAAATATCTGTTTCTCCTTATCCCTCGGCTATCACAATATTTGCTTATGCTTTCTCCGCTGGCTACTCGTTCTTGTATTATTTGTGTCCATTGCGCCTTCCTATACTCTGATGCTATTTCTCTTGTATTCATACCTTCAGCTCCAGTCCGGTTGATTTCGCACCCATCACTCGTTGATAATGCACGCATTACTTTTTCAACCATTGTTTGGAACTATTTTATTAGCTTGTTCATTTTGTTTGTAGGTCACGATTTGCTTTACGCTTACGCAAGGCACAGCCCCGTAAAGAGGAGAAAACCCACAACACTCCCGCCCTATTTTTATTTTTTTGTTTAATTAAAAACCGCGCGAAGCGCGGGATTAAAATGTTCAAAAAAATAAAAATAAGGGCTAGGGGCGTAGTGGGGTTTTCCTCTTTCGGGAGTAGTGCCTTATGCGCTTGCCTGTTTCGCCCTTTGGGTTTGCGGATGGCGTGTCGTTGGTGGCGCGTCGCCGTTGGGCTGTCCTCGTGACGAGAGTTACACGTTACGCGAAACTGGCTCGCCACGAACTCCGAGCTTCGCGAATTCGCGAGAGCAGACGCACCCCGCACCGAACCCGTGTTTACGAGCGGCCCCAATTCCGAGAATTCGCACGAACAGACGGAACGTGCGCCGAACCCGTGTCTACGAGCGGCGCGAATTCCGAACGCTTTGTGGAAATTGTGCGGATGATGGCTTCTAATCCGTGACAAGTTGTACAATCAAGGGCTTGTCGCACTTGTTTGCCATTCCTGCTTCATCAAGGTGGTAATGGCTATAACTTTTATTATTTTCACATAAATTTATTAATACTTTTATTAAATATAACATCCCGTCTTTGTTAGCCGCTAAAATAACATCTTCTTCAGAATCTTTAACTTCAATAAAACAATTATCCTGATATGAAATTCCAATGGCTTTGTTAAAATAATAATTCAATTCCTTAATTTTTTCATCCATTTTATAATTATCTCCTAATCTGTAAAAAATATATGCATGTTTTCACTGCGTTCAAAAACCAACCTGCCATTACGATTTACCGTAGTACCTATTTCAAAATTCATATGAGGAGCACCAGCGTGGCGACCTAATACATCTGCATTTGTCATCCTTACTTGACGAAGTCCATCGCTTGAGCGGAAAACTCCGGGTGCTATTTCTCTGTAACCTCTTCCCAAAAAATCACTTGCGGCATCAAGGGCTTGGTTGGTGGTCATCCTTGTTCCATCAGCAAGAGTTCCTACACCCCGTGCAGTTCTAGCTAAAGGAGTCGCAGTATCTGCCACACTACTAACAGCTCTACCCGTACGACCTGCACTACGCACAGAGCTTACTGCGCTCGGAACATAAGGAACTAAACTAATACCATTTAATGCTAAAGCGGCATATTGCTCCGAAGTACCCTCCCAATTGGTGAGAATATTAAATATCTCCCCAAGGCTTATTAAATCACCAATAGGTGTAAAATTTAAAACAGTAACGAACGATGAAATAAATAAATTGTTTATATAATTTTGCCAAGCATTTACGTCATAAGGGTTTTGGCATACATACATCGTAAAATACATCATATGCATGAATTGCTGGAAATCAAGTTGATTGTTTTGCAATTGTTGCAGTTCGTTTGATAATCGAGTTAATTGAGGATTTACTTCAAAGAAATGACCTCTTTGCATAAGCTGCATTTCTTGCAACTGTTGATTTTGAAGGGCATTATAGTTATGCAAAGATACATTTGGTGTTACTTGCCGTTCTAACAAGGCTTCATAATGCCGTCGATGCATTGCCTGCATCTCAGCTTGCTGTTCCCTGTACATACTGGTGTGCGTTTGTCCTTGATGCATTAATATTAATTGTCGTTCTTGCTCTTGTTGCAATCCTCTTAGATAAATCCGTTGGTCATTGGCAAGTTGAAGGGGAAGCACTCTATTCCTGCCCGTAGGGTCAGTATATCTTAGAGGGTTATTTCCCGTATAAGAGTAAAGATTATTCGCCTGAACAATGGAATCAAGGCAGGGTATAAAATTATTAGTGCCATAAATTCTGTTAGCGTGTGTCCAGTAGCTGTCAGGGGAAATGAAACGGCGTTGCGAGGCATCGTAAAATCGCGCGGGTGTTTGGTAAACTCCGACGATTTCATCGTACGTGTGGTTTGTGAACATGTTCAATATGTCAACTTCAACGCCGTTGAAAGTTGGAATTACTTTTTGTAGTTGGCGTCCCCACTCGTCAAACACGGTAATTCCAACGAGGTTGCCTGTTATATCGGTAGCACGCACCGAGCTTCCCAAACGGTCTGACTGAATATAAAAGGTTTCACTTGGGACGGTCGGAACTGATAGGGTTGTGGAAATTCTGCTGAGGCCAAAACCTGCGTTGCCGTAAATGTGGCGGCGTGTTGTGTTGTCGTTGTGGTATTCGTATAAAATTGTTGGAACAAATGAGGTGTAGTCAGTTACAAGTTCTGTAACACTGTGGCTTGTTGCCGTGATGGTTTCTTTTTGTGTAAGGATATTTAAAGCGTTGTAGGTGTAGCTACTGGTTTCGCCGTTGTGGTTCTCTCCGTGTACCATTCTGTTTTGCGCGTTGAAAGTATAACTTTGGCTTGTGTTGTTTATGGTATCGGTTTCACGCGTTTGATTCCCACGTTTGTCATAAGTGAACTCCAAGCGGGCGGTTTCCTCGCCGCGTAAGTTGTACACCGTTTGGGTTATTAGTTGGTTAAAGTTGTTATATGTGTTGCTTGTTACACTTCCCGCGATGTTTCCTTCAAACTCACTTGTTCGCGTGATGATGTTGCCCACAGCATCATATGTGTATATATTTAACAGTTCCGTTATTCCGTTGTGGGTTTGGGAAATGGTCAGAAGCTGACCAATCGCGTCGTGGGAGTATGACTCTGTTATCCCATTCGGATAGACAAGTGAAGTGATTCTTCCCACGGAGTCGTGGCTGTAGTTGAAAGTACCTTCGGGGGTTTGGATGGAGGTGAGGCGGTTTAAACTGTCAAAGGTGCGGCTTACCGTCGTGCTGTCGGGGTAAGTTATTACTGTTTGGTTGCCGTTTGCGTCATATGCGTAGCTTACCGTGCGGTTATTGCTGTCGGTAACCTGCGTTATTCTTCCAAGCAGGTCAAGCGTAAAATTAGTTGTCCCCGTCCAGTCGTCTACTTCAACCAAGCGTCCGGTTTTATCGTAGCGGAAGCTCGCGCTTCTGCCGTCGCTGTGGTTTATTCTTTCGATTAAGTTTAATAAATTGTAGTCATAAGTTGTTACATAACCGTCTTCGTCGGTTTGGCTGATTAAGTTGCCGTTGGCATCGTAGACGAAGACTTTAGCGTCACCGAGGGCGTTTACTTCGCGTGTCAATAATCCCCGCCCATCGTAAGTATACAGCGTAATCTGCCCGCCGTTTACATTTGCGCGGGTTAATCTGTTTAAACGGTCATATGTGAATATTGATACATTTCCGCTTGGGTCTGTTGCTTCTATTATATTGCCGTTGGCATCATGTTGATAACTTGTGGTTTTACCGTTGCGGTCGGTGACTGCAATTATTCTGCCAAGTCGGTCGTAGGTAAATGTTTCCGTATGGTTTAATGCGTTGGTTACGCCGGTTATTCTACCGAGCGCGTCGCGGGTGAAGGTTGTGCTTTCCCCGTTTGAATTGGTTTCTGATATCAGTTGCCCGAGGGCGTTGTATTCAAATGTTGTTGTTTCGCCGAGGTCATCGGTTACAGTTTGCAGTAAGCCCGTAGCGGTGTAAGTGAAATGTGTTTCGTTGTTTAGGGGGTCAAGGGTGCGGATGACGCGGTTCATGCTGTCGTATTCTATTTCTGTTGCGTTGCAGAGCGCATCAGTGATTCGAATTACCCGTCCATTATCGTCGTAGCTGTAAACGGTTTCCGCGTTTTCTTGGTCTACTATTCTTATTACCCTGTCGTGGCTGTCGTAGAAAAAGTTTACATTTCCGTTTCCTGTTGCGTCTGTTACGCGGGTTAAACGGTGGTTTGCGTCATATTCAAAAGATGTCGTATTGCCAAGCGCGTCGATTTGCGTGATTAAGTTGCCTACAGCGTCATATTGGCTTGTAAATACCCCGTCGGCTTGGTCTGTGGTTTGAGTTAGGCGGTCGAGAAGGTCGTATTCGAAGTTGACGGTGAAATTCTCTGCGTCCGTTATTGCTATTATATTATTATTTGCGTCATAAATAAACCTTGTTACGTTATTTAACGGGTCGGTAATCCGCTCTACACGGTTTAGGCGGTCATATGATAAATGCGTTGCGTTGCCAAGAGCGTCGGTTATGGTGATTATGTTGCCGTTGCGGTCGTACGCAAAGCTTGTCCTTCCGCCAAGCGCGTCGGTTTCGGTTAAAATTCTGCCGTTGCGGTCATAGGTAAAGGATGTTGTATTGTTTAACGCATCGGTGACGGTAATCACCCGCCCGTTTCGGTCTGTTGTGTAAGCTGTGCTGTTTCCGGCTTGGTCGGTGGTGCGTGTAAGATGCCCGCTGTTGTTGTATTCAAATAAAACGCTTGTACCATCCGCGTTTTCTATTTCTATTAAGCGTCCGAGTTCATCATAAGTGAAGGTTGTTGTATTTCCCCCGGGGTCGGTGGTGCTTTCCAGTCTTCCGTTTGAGTCAAAGGTGTTTATATGAACCGCGCCGTCGCGCTCGCTTTGTAAAAGATTACCTAAACGGTCATAGCTGAAGGTCGTGGAAATATTTAAGGGGTCAGTAGTTTTTGTTAAGCGGCTTTCGTTATCATATTCAAATGTCCATGTGCTGCCTTCCGCGTCTGTTATAGAAATTATATTTCCTCTTACATCATATTCTGTGTTTGTAATCCCGCCAAGCGCGTCTACTACGGAGCTTACTCGTCCCATAGCGTCGTGGGTAAATGTCGTTTCCGCACCGCGTGCGTTGCGTATGCCTTTTACCCTGCCCATTGAATCGTATTCAAGGTTTACCGTGTTGTTGTTCGGGTCGGTTATTGAGGTAAGCTGCCCGCTTGCGTCGTGGGAGTAGTTCCACGCGTTGCCGCGCGGGTCGGTTGTTCGGGTCATTCTTCCCATTCCGTCGTAGTCAAAGCGGGTTACGTTGCCCATAGGGTCGGTTTCTTGTATTAACCTGCCCGCGGCATCAAAGCGGCGGGTCAGTTGATTGCCTTCATGGTCTGTTACCGACACGGGCTGGTTCATTCTGTCGTAGGTCATAAAGCTTGTATTTCCCATAGGGTCGGTCATATAGGTAACAAAACCGTTACCGTCTGTTCCTAAGTTGGTGACGTTATTTAAGGGGTCGGTGATTGTTAACAACTTGCCTGCGGGAGTATAGGTGAAACGGGTGGTTTCTCCATTGGGTCTTGTTTCCGAAATTCTGCGCCCGAGATTGTCATATTCGAAATGCGAGATATTTCCTTCCGCGTCGGTTATGGATGTTACGTTACCTGCAGTATCGTGGGTAAAGCTTGTTGTAAAACCGTTTGCGTCGCTCAGGGAAATAAGGTTATTGTTTGCGTCGTATATAAATGTTCTCGTGTTACCCGCGCGGTCTGTCCATGATGTAAGGTTTCCGTTTGCGTCGTAGACAAAGGTTTCCGTTGTTCCGTCCCGGTGGGTGATGCTTGTGGGGAGGCGTAATGCGTTGTATACGAAAAACTCTTCCGTGCCGTCCGGGTATTTTACATAAATCTTGTTTCCGTTTGAATCGTAGTCGTATTCCGTTGTATGTCCCATTTGGCAGGTGCTTGAAATAAGATGTCCGTTATCAAAGACCTGTGCGCGGCTTCCGTTTCGCTCTGTTACGCTTGTGATTTGATACTCCCCGTTATAATGATAAATGAAAACCTCGCCTACGGCGTTGGTATAGGTTGTGGTTCTTGCCACGGGGTTATACGAAAAACGTGACGTTCCCATGTCGGCAAGATACTGCTCCACTACCTGTCCGTTTAAGAAGCGGTTGCGCATATATACGTCACCGTTGAAGTTGGCTGCCTGCGTAAGGTTGCTTTCGGTATCGTAGGTGAATACCAGGGTATCTCCGTCGGCATTGGTGAAGATTACAGGGCGGTTCATATAATCGTATTCGTAAACAACGCTGCGCCCGAAGTTATCGCTTACTTTTGTTATAAATCCGTTTGTGTATTCAAAGTGCATTTCTCCCGCACGGTTTTCCGCACGGATTAGATATGTGTTGTCGTAAATTAAAGTAGTAGCGTTACCGCGTACATCGGAAATGGATACCGCTCTCCAGCTTGAGTCAAATCTTACATGCGTGTTATCGTAAAGCACTAAAAGATATCCGCCAAGTGCTTCCGTAAGCGTTATATCGGGAGAGGTTGTTCCAAAAAGGCTGAAGGTACCGTCAGTGTTTTCCACAAAGTAATAAATGCGTCCGTTGGGTAATGTTACACGCGCGCCGTCTACGCCTATTACCAAGCGATAATCAAAGCTGTGGCGCCAAGCCCTGCCTGCCGAAGTTGTTCCTTCGCATAGTGAATTGTAATAACGCGTGAATGTTAGATTCTGCGCTCCGTGCAGCTCAAAGTCCGTATATTCCCATGTAAGGTTGCCGTTTACAAGGTCTACCGGGTCTTCTACGCAGGTTTCTATAAGATGCCACCATGTATTACCGCGATTGTGACCCAAGTTTCCGTAAGTTTGCGCGTCCCAGTTTAGTACTACATTTATTCCCCGCGCGTTTCTTATTACCATATCTATAAGGCGGAAGTATAAATCGTCGCGCCCTAAGCCCGATTCAAAGATTCTTTCATGCGTGCCGCTTACGCTGTCCCCGGGGGCCAGTGTCGCGGCTTCTACTATTGTTCCGTCAAAGTTAAAGGTAAGCGCGTTTATTGTCATGCCCGAATGATTTTTAAGCTCAAAGTCTATTAAATACGGCTCGCCCTCGTAGGCTTCCTTTTGTGGGGTGATGTATAAGGTCAGTCCTTGGGAGTTGTTTACCGTGACGTTTGTGTTAAACTGCGCGCTTACAGCTTCACCAAATGGCATCAGCTGTCCGTTAAAGCTTGTTGTTATGTTAAACGTTCCCGCGGAATCGGCGCGTACTACCCATTTGGTTGACGCGGATTGACCGCCGCCTATGGCAGGCATTGCATTGGTTGAACGCTGTCCGCCGAATGCCGGCGCAAGTGATAAACCTGCGGGAAGTGATATTGTTGCGGAGTTATTCTCAAGCGGGAATCTTTCGCCCGCCATATTGTGCTGTAATAAAGATACTTCGAAGAAGCTTTTCAAAAAGTGTCCGTGTCCGTTTATATTTAAAAATACCAAAATGGGAGGCTGGCCTTCGCGTACGGGGATTGCGTGGGGATAAATTGTTCCCCCGACTCCGCCACTGCCTCCGCCGCCCCAGCGCCAGCCGCCGTCGATTCCGCCGTCACCCAAAATTTCTCCTCTTGAATTTGTTATTACCCTTTTGGTAGGCAGGGGGATGCCTTCGAATACCAATAATACATCCACGCTGAATACATGTTTGTTTGCAGGGTCGTTTATATCTATTCCCGCCGCTATTATTTCCTCAAGCGTCATTTCCCTTGTTGTCATACTGCCTATTGTTATTTCGCCGCTTGTAAGACGTATTTCCGCCGGTGTAAATTTTCCTATTTCGAAGTTTATAACTCTTTCTACCGGCATATAACCGGGGGCGAATACCGCGACCGAATGTGCGCCGCTTACGGACGATGTAAGACGCGCTACACCGTCCCCGCCGGTACGGGTAAGGAGAGAAAAATCGGAAGTTGTAAAACTTGGATTGGCCTCGTCAAGCATGACGAAAACCGTCGCTCCGTCTATCCGCTGACCAGTAGCATCGTCAATAACCGTAAGCGTAAGCGAGCTTGCGCCGGATGCTGGTAATACGCGAACTGTAAGAGTTTCGGTATCTGTATTTCCGGCGGCATCGCTTACGGTTAAGCTGATGTCATAATCGCCCGGGTCATCAAAAGTGTGTGTCGGGCTTGCGCCGCTTATGGTGGTGGTATTTGTGCCGTCATCTATTTCCCAACTGTACGAAACTATTCCGATGTTATCGCTTGAGGCTAAACCGTCGAATTGTGCCGCGACGCCCTCCACCGCGTAAAAATCGTAACCGGCAAAGGCTACGGGCGCGTAGCTGTCAAAATCTACAGGCATGGAAGAAATGATTTCGCCGTTTACAATGTTTCCGTTTATATCTGTTGCTTCCGCAAAATATTCATATGTGAGTGCGGGGTTTAAATGATGATGCGTGAAAGTCAGCGGGTCGATTGCGTCAAGCTCCGCAAGTAAAGTTATTTGCACGCCGTCTATTTGGAAGAGCTTATATGTTGCACCGCTTGGGATTGGCGTTATTTCCAAGTCTATATACATGCCGCCGGGTGCTGCACTTACGATGGGTTTATTTAGTTGTTTGTTTCTTACATCGTATGTCATATATGTGTATGCGCTGATATTTCCCGCCAAGTCCACTGAGTAAAAACGCATGTTTACCGTGCTTGGCACAAAGCCTTCGTTTTCCCATATAAAACGATGTGCGAAGCTTCGTATAGGTTCTCTGTCATCGCCTAAAATAATTTGACTGTGTGCTTCGTGCCATTCGCCGTTTAGTTCATACTCCGCGTGAAGCGATAAAAGGCTTGCATTGTCTTCGGTTAAGATTCTGAAGATGGGGTTAAGACCTATTGCTTCGTTGTTACGCGGAAGTACATCACGAATAACAGGCGGGGTAATATCGGGCAAGGGCATGTTTCTAAGGAAGGGGTAGCTTTGCCCCGCGTTAATCGCCCAAACATTATCAAAATCCCAATTGATAAAAGTTGCGCGATTCCTCATTTGCGCAGTTGTGCGCCCTTCGGGTGAAGCATTATTGTTTGCCAAAGTGCTGTCAAAAAATAAACCGCTGTGTGTAGGTATGTATTCGCTGCTTTCGCTGTAACGGAAGCCGTTCGGGTTATTTGTTGCGGAAAAGCTGTTTGTGATTGTCCCTTCGATTATATGCCCGATAAAACCCGCGGACATATCATTATTATTGGTTTCAATAGTGCTGAGGGTAAAGCTGTTTTGAATTTTGCTGTCTTCGCCGAGCATACCGCCGGTGAAGCCGCCGATATATGAACTGTCGGTTCTTACGGTGCCTGTTGAATAACTCCTGTTTATTTCGCCGGCGTTACTGCCAACGAAGCCGCCGACGAAACCGCCGCCGTGGACAAAGGCTGTGGAATACGATTGTGAAATAAGCCCCGAGTTAAACCCGATAAGGCCGCCGACATGACCTTCGCCGAATACTTCGGAACGGCCCGCAACATAGCAGTTACGGATTTCTCCGCGGTTGGAGCCTGCCAATGCGCCGACGGTAAAACCGCCCGTAATCTCGGCGTTTATTATTCCAAGATTAATTATCACGCCGTCCGTGCGCCCAAACAGACCTACCAAGTCGCGCACGGGCGCAATTACTTCAAGATTGAGAACCGCGAAACCGTTGCCGTCCAGCGTCCCTGTAAACGGCACGGCGTTTGTTCCGATTGGTACCCAGTCCATGTCGGATAAATCTATGGAAGACATCAAACGATAATGACCCTCAAGGTTATTTCGGATATTATCCAACTCCGTTGCCGTGCGGATTTCTATAACACCCGCATTCGCCAGCACCGTAAAGGGAGATAAACCGTTAGCAAACAGACTTATTATCAGTAAGAACGAAACTAAATTTTTTATTATACGCATTGGTTTTCCCCCTTGATATACTCACGAACGAAAACATCTTTTAAAATTCTTTCTATGTTTTCGTTCGTGAGCAACCGCCAGTACAGCGAATTAATTTCATTTAATTTTTCTACTTAAACGGAATCATTTTCAACGGAATTTTTACTCAAACCGTATTTCAAACCCACCGTTTTGGTTAAGCGATAAGATTAGCGTATCGCCGTGTTGTTGCTTAAGTGATGATAATGTGCGGTTTAACAGTCGCAGAGAACCTAAACTTCTTTGTGACATTGTTTGCCCGATTATAATTAAATCATTTGTTTCAAGTGCCGCGATGGGTATATGAACGTAAATTTCATCTTCGCTTTCCTGCAAAACGATAATTATTTCGTTGCGATGGTTTGGCGTAAATTCAGTCAGCATAAACCGGAATACACCGTCTTCGTCCGCTTGGGCTGAGATGGCTTGACCGTTTACGGTTATTTCAACTACCGGCTCATCATCTTCCGGCTCCGGTGTTTCCGCGGGCTGAGTCTGTTGCGGCGCGGGTTGTGCTGCTTGTGAGGGTGGCGGTTGTTGTGTTGTACCGCCACCTCCTCCTCCGAAGTTACCGCCTGCGTTATTATTGCCGTTGTTATTATTATTGTTGTTATTATCATTTTCAATTACCGCAAAGACCGCGTGTATTCTGTGGTTTGCCGTTACATTTATAAATGTGTAGTTGCTTACGGCTCCTATGCTTATTCCGTCAACAAGTACATCGCTTACGATATATCCGCTGTTTGGCGATATGGTAAAGTTCCGGTTTTCGCCGCTTGTTACAATAACATCGCCGGACGGTGTAATTGTGCCGCCTGTTCCAGATGTAGCGGTTATGGTGTGTTCCGTTGGCTGTTCGTTTCCGCCGTCCGGCGGTCTGTCTTTTTCACCGGCTACCGTAAAACTTGCAACAAACGAAACAAGTACATTGTTATCGCCGCTTACACTTATGATGGAAATATAGTTTCTTGGCGGTAAACCGATATTCGGCGTTACCGTGAAATAAGTTGATAAATCGTCGTAAAGGCTTGTCTGTTCCGGCGCGGTTATGCTGAACGCGCCGATATCGCCGCCGGAAATTGTTACGTTAAGACCCGTAACACCTTCCAAGCCTGAGTTTGTTATAAAAACCGATTCTGCTTCCGTATATTCATAGCCTTCTTCCCTGTCCGTGAAACGATGCACTCCGCTTACACTTAGAGAAACATTGTAGAATAATGCGTTTTCATTTATCTCTACCGTAATAATTCCTCCGGCAGTTGTTACGGCTTGCAAGCCTGTAGCCATAGAGTCCGTATTGGTAACGGAAGCAAAATATTGCCGCTGACCAAGTTCATATGTCGGTGCAATAAATGCGGGTTGATTAGCGCCCCAAATCGGGTTGTCGCCGTCAATTGTACGTTCATACCATTGATAGGTTAAATCGCCGCGGGAAACTTCTGCCGTTACCGCTAACACAACAGTCCCGCCGATGGGTACGTTAAAATCACTTGAATAGCCTGTGATTACAGGGATTTCGGCATCATGGCGCGCACCTACCGTAACGATGGCATGGTCACTTATCGTTGATGCTGTTCCGCTTCCCGTTGCCGTGGGGTCAGTGTTTGTAATGACCACGTAATAAACCCTTGCGCCTGTTGTAGCTGTCGGGGCGTAATAAAATGAAGCTGTTTCATCTTCAATTCTTATATCGCCGTCTTCCGTGTGTTCGTACCATTGATAGCTTAACTCACCCGGGCTTACGCTTGCGGAAACAGAAAGTTGGGCTGTTTCGTCCGTCAATACAAAGACATCCGCAGGTTGTTGGTTAATTGTCGGTCTTTGCGCGTCAAGCGGGCATTCGGGTTGGATGGTAAGGTTAAAGTCAACCTTACCCGTTTCAAACGCGTGTCTGAATGTCGCGGTAAGCGTGACATCTGCCGCGGCTTCGTCAAACTCGGGACGAATAACAACACCCGCGTTTGTGAGTACGCTTGTGTCACTTGATACCCATGTGATAATCGCATTGTTCAAAGTTAGCCGAGGCAGAACTAAATTGCTTCGTATGTCGTCTTCCTCTTCATTTTCGCCCTTAATTAAATCGAAGGTTAGCCACTGAATATCAGCAATCATTTGAGGGTTGTTGGACACAGGTTCAGGCAACGTGCGTAAAATTGGGTAACGGTTTCCTTCATCTATAATCCAAATATTTGTGAAATCCCAATTGGTGAAATTGCTTTCGCTCATCATTTGTTCTGTTGTGCGCGCTTCCGGCGCGGCGAGAGTGGTTTCGATTATGTCTTGGTCGAAAAATGAGTTTTCCACCACGCCGCCGTTGTTACGGCTGAAGCCGTTTGCGTTGTTTGAAAGGGAATAGCTGTTTTCGATTCTGCCGGAAATTATTTGTCCCGCAAAACCCGCGTCATTGCTTGCGCCAAAAACTTGCCCTGTTGAAAACGCGTTGCGTATTACGCTTGCGGCATCGGTTAAATGCCCGACAAAGCCGCCGACATTGTTGTTTCCGTTTACATGTCCGATTGCGTATGCTTGGTCTATATTTCCGCCGTTTATGAACCCGGCAAAACCGCCGACGTTATTATTTCCGTGTACATCGCTTGTTGTATAAGTTCTCATTATGCCGCCGCTGTTATTTCCTGCGATGCCGCCCACGTTGTCACTTCCGCGTACTACAGATACGCCGTCTACATAGCTGTCGATGATATTTGCGGAATTATGACCGGCGATTGCGCCCGTATTATCCGCACCCGTTATATCTACATTTGAAAGACCCAAATTTATAATCGTTCCGCTGTTACGCCCGAATAAACCTACATCGTTCAGACTTGGGCGGTCTATGGTTAAATTGCTGATTGTAAAACCGTCGCCGTCAAGCACCCCGGTAAACGGTGCGGTTCTCGTACCTATCGGGAGCCAGTCAACGCCCGTCATGTCAATATCGTCCATCAGCCTAAAGCTGCCCGCAAGATTATTGCGAACTTTGTTTAAATCATCGGCTGTGTGTATTTCCACCGCGTCTACCGTTATTACGCTGACATTTATAATGTTTCCCGCTTGGTCATAAGTAAAAATTGTGCGGTCGCCATTTGGTCTGTGTATTTCGATAAGCCGCCCCAAATCGTCATATATAAAGGTAGTGCCTGCGGATACAGACAGGGATATAGATAAAATTAAAAAAATTGTTAAAAATAATGCTGTAAACCTTTTAAATTGTATTCTTAAATTTTTCATAAAAATTTTCCCTCCCATAGCTAACGTGGGCTGTGCTCACAACCCAATCTCTCAAATTTGCTTCGCAAATTCGCTTGCGTACCTTACGCCGCTCTATACAACTCGCTTTTTATTTGTACTCCGGCGGCGTAAGGTACTAATTGCCTGTACTTATATGGTTTACATATGTTGCAATAAATTGCGCGAAAACAGTTGCTACTTCTGCTCGGGTTGCTATGCCTTGCGGTTCATATATGTTTCCAGACCTTCCGGAGATGACGCCCGCTTGTTGCAGCGTTATCACCGCGTCCAACGCCCATGCGTTTATAGATGCTTCGTCATTAAATGCTGATGTTGTGTTTAATGGAAGGGAAAATTGCTTATATTCAATATAATTTACTAACATCCTTGCCATTTGTTCGCGTGTGATATTGGCTTCAGGGTCAAAACGCCCGTTGCCTACACTGCTTGTTAAGCCCGATTCCGCCGCCCATTCAACCACCGGCAGATACCACGCATCGGCAGATACATCGGTAAAGCGGGAAGTGTTATAAGCGGTTAAGTTCACGCCTTCAATATTTGCAAGCACTTGTACAAACATCGCTCTTGTCATTGGTGCGTTCGGCTCAAACCTGCCGCCACCCACGCCTGAAAATAATTCGCGCGCGGACGTGAAAATTATATTATTTTCAGCCCAATGCCCCGCTGTGTCCGAAAATAAATTTGTATTATTCACCACGCCATAAGCTCCGGCGCGGGGCGTAATTAAAACAACTTCACCGTTTCTGTAAATGCTGAAAGGCAAAACCTTATTTCCTGTTACGTCATTAATAACGGCAACAGAACCATGTATATTGCTACCCGCGGAAAGTGAAACAGGTATGCTTATTACTAATGAATTGGAAGGGTCGTTGTAATTTATAACTTCATTTCCAACAATAATATCTACAGAAAAATCAACCGCATAAGCAATGGGAGAAATCGCTTCAATAAGCCCTGCGATTAAGCAAATCACCAACAATCCCGATAATTTGCTCTTCCATAAAAACTTTTTCAACTTAATAGCCCCCCTAATACAAAATATGAATTAATTGTAGAATTATAATTCAATTTGTCAATACATCTGTCTCAATCTGTTGTTTTAGCGTAACAAATGTTATTGCCTTCACCATTTTTATCATTTGGGACGTTATATTTACACTTTGGGACGTAATGAACTTATCACGTAACAGTTTTTCCGGCTATTTTTAATTTGAAGGAGCGTTATGTTACATTTGGCAGTATAAAAAATATTTACGCGAATAATTTTAACGCATATGTAAATTACACAATACGAGGTTGCAATTTGGTCGTATTGTTCATTAATTACTACACATCTCAGATGATTTATTGTTTAAAATTAATTTGGAGAGCAAATAGACATGCGCTCTCATGCCGCGTTTGTAGTTGCAAAGCGGTATTCTTTTGGGTTGTTCGCGCTTAGCTGCACTGTATGTACTTTAACTTACCACAACAAGAAGCCACGCAGCGACAATAAAATTTCTAACGAATTTTTTTGTCGAAAACAAAGCGCAGCTTATTCTAAGGCCAAATTTATTTTTTTTGTTGTCACTCCGTTGTTAATGTAAATTGAAATGATGAACGACTTAATTTTGGCAATTTACATTCCGCCTTTTCAAAGGGCCAAACTTGTCATTTGCCAATTTATCAAAAACCGGCTACGGCTTTCCATATGCGAACATCAAGCAAGATTCCTTCTTCGTCAAACCCCCAAAAAGAAACAACATATACTATGAAGCCGTTGGAATACGTTCCGAGCGTAACTCTTATTGACTGAGCCCCGGTAAGAGCAGTTGTATTTGAATGGGTTTGGTATCCAATATCTGCAATACGCCCATTCCATTCCCATGCTTCATTGCTTTCAATTACTTGAATGACATCTTCAATGGTTGAACCGATAGGGGTTAGCTTTAATATGTTCTCCCTTATTCTAACATCTGAATGCCGCAAAGGGTTTAATGCATATCTTATGGCAAAAAAGCTCACAACAATCAAGATTAAGCCAAGAAAAGATAAACCTATAATCTTAATTTTGCCCATTTAAGAATCCTCCTACCTCTTTTTTTGAAATATGTCAACAGTAAAATTCATGGAAATTACTGTAGCATTTATATTGTTTCATTCATCATTGTTGTGTTTTAGCAGTAGCAGACGCTGTGGAAACAGT
>Ga0131853_10004785_pt1 | contig 24293 bp, 14 predicted proteins | sample TergutLab28metaG_FD_92764 | JGI IMG/M metagenome (GOLD analysis project Ga0131853, IMG submission 92764) | Labiotermes labralis P1 segment gut microbial communities from Petit-Saut dam, French Guiana - Lab288 P1 (version 2) (version 2) | ecosystem: Host-associated > Arthropoda: Insects >...
ACATACACACATACATACACACGTACACACATACAAACAGACACACATACATACATACACACATACACACATACATACACACATACATACACACGTACACACATACAAACAGACACACATACACACATACCTACATACATCTAAAATTTGATTGTGACATTCGTAATCCAGAGGATTAAAAACGCGCATATTCGCATGAATATTTTGACTATCGTCATAGGACTGTTTAAAAGCGAACTGTCATATTCATTATGTGCTGTTTGTTAATTAAAGTATTTGGTACGAAACGAAAGGCAATTTCTCTATTACTAACCACAGGTCCAGTGTTTCAGTTCAGCCTTCTGTGTCTCGCAAGGCAGCAAATGAACACAAAATTGTGAACGTTAAACGTAAAAAATGACAGATTGTTCTGGGCTTTTCATCTGGCACCTGCAAGAGTGGGCAAGACCTCTCAATTTAAATAAGGGCCGTTTTACCTCCCGTATAAAATTTTATTCGCGCAATACTTTCCACGTTTTGGTATGAGCATGATGTGTTTAGAGAAAAGTCATGGAACCTTGTAATAAAGCCTACCGCCCAGAAAATAAAATGAAGCAGCAAAAACAAGATTTTAAAATAATGTTTAGGGAAATAATCACAGTTTGTTTTGAAGAAGAAGCGAAAATTACGAATAAACTCTGAAGTTGATACTGCGTTATTTAATGTCTCAGCTTGTTACGTACAGTTGATACTGGCCTCTAATTGGCTAAATATATTGTGTAGTTAGTACATGTTCGGTCTGTTTATTCGTTACAATTTCCTTCCAAAATTAATTTGTCTACATAAGCTTTCTTTACCACAGCGCTGTCTGTGTGAAAGTTATTATTATTTGCAGATGAATACTTTTACATCTGGACTTTCTCTATATTAATATTTTTATAAAATGTAGAGTTACAGACTGTGAGAGCAGTTTGGTATTATTTTCTCATAATGTGCCATGTAATGTGCCAAGTATTGTACCACGTAAATCAAACATTAGAGGGAAATGAGGGGAAGGGGAGGAGACAAGTGGATGTAGATCTTCACAAGTGAGTAGAAAATGAAGAATAGACAAAAGAAATTTCGGTGTAACATTAACAAGGCCTGCTACTTTTACACAGGACGTCTGTCTGTCCTCTGTGCGGTCAATGCGCAATACCATGGCATTGAAAAAATGCAATATTCAATGTTGAAGAAATAGACATAAAGCAGACAGTGAATATTTTTTGAGATAAATTTCAAACACTTCAGACACTTAGGTAAGTTTCATTTCAAAATAAACTGAATTTACCTTACTCGTAAGCCTATTAGTATAGCTGTCAATAATAGCATTCTTTGTATAATATTTAATCATTCTGTCAAATAATTCAAATGTGACTTAGAACGGTGCATAAAACAATCATGAAATTTACGACCTAATTTACAACAACAACAATTGCCTTGTGAAAGGAAGTGTGGAAGGCCTACCAAATATAATTACAGTATCCATAACTTGTGTGTTTATAACTGTACAGCAAGCACCCATGAAATTGAGGTTTTCCAATTTCGAAGTACACATAAAGACCCTGTTTACATAAACATAGAAGAGAAACGATGAAATAAAATGTAGTGTTGATTTCAGATTATCAGGCTTCTTTTTCAGAGTAAGGTGCGCTCTCCTACTCGCATTATTTGGTGTTTCAGCAGAAGTTCAAATCCCGGTGGAGGAATACTTTTCATGAATATCCCGAACGGTCCCGAAGTCCACTGAGCTTCCTGTATAACGTGCATCGGCTCATTCCCCTAGAGACAAGCGGCCACAGCGCGGTACTAACCTCTCACCTCCTTCTTGTGCCGGGTTTCTAATTGGTTGTAGCCATGCCTTCACATTCCCTCTGTGCCTGCATGATCATGTCAAGGGGGGACTTCTACCTACCCTATCAGAATAATATTTGGGATATTTGACGAGTCGGGAGTGTGAGTCTGTGATCAGGTAGCTTCCTGACAAAAAGATGAGCAAAATGTCATGGTCATTATACCTTGCCGATTGGTGAATTCGTCAGTCGACAAGTGCACTTTTCAGTAGACATATTTATATCTTTTTAAGCTCATGGTTCCATGCATCGAATTCAATGTTAATAAATATCCAATCAGATGCAACAGTATGAAGATATTTATTTACTGCAAAGTCACTCTACATGTTTCGGGTGTCACAGAACCCATCATCAGGAGTACTAAAAACTGTAACCGCAACTTCCGGTACAGGTCATAATACTGGTACAGCTACTTCCCTTCAACGTGGCCTGATCGGGATAAGGCCACGTTGGAGGGAAGTAGCTGTACCAGTATTATGGCCTGTACCGGAGGTTGCGGTTACAGTTTTTAGTACTCCTGATGATAGGTGCTATGACACCCGAAACATGTAGAGTGACTTTGCAGTAAACAAATATCTTCTTACTGCTGTATCTTGTTGGATATTTATTAACATATATATTTTTATCAGCACCTTTGAGATAACGGGAAATATCGCAGGCAATAACAACGTTTGGCCAGGAGTTGATCACTAAACTCCTCAGTTCTCGCCACGAGGCTTCTAGAGCTGACGTGTATCCCTTGAAGATGTAATATATGGTAAGACAGTCTTTAAGTTCTACCTACCAGCCACTGAAACTTTGTGTTGCGACGATGGCAGTATGTTGACAGGGAAATGTAGCGTCCTGTTTGTTATTTGGAAACGGGCTCTTCACTGCGCTCTATGATACGTAGGAAAACAAGCCATGTAGAGTCGATGTGGATGTGGGTGTGTGTTTGCACGTATGCTGTGTATACAAGCTGCAAAACATGTTTGAATCACCAACTGTGCGCAATCAAATTAGGTAAACATCCAACATGATTCTCTGGTTCCAAACCAGTCCCCCCCCCCCGGCGGGGTTTTGGTCTATTCAGTGCAGTCGCGCTCCAATAGATCCTACTAAAACCTGATGAATTGGCCGGATTGGTTGTTACGATGATGATAATGATGATGATGATGATGACGGATCAGCTTGCTGGGTCTTTGTAGTGCACTCTTGCATAGGTTCAGAACACCGATGACCCAGCCTGATCATGTAGTTGTGTTCATTAGGAAGCCCCCTCTCACAGTTTATTCACCGCAGGGATGTAAAGTTTATGTTACCCTAATTCAACAGATCTCCCCATTTGCTTTGTTCGATTCATTTGTCAGTGCGTGCTGAAACGTCGTTTTGTTGTCGTGTACTGGCGAGAATGGACATGATGTAATTCGCAGTTTGGGTCAGTTTATGAAACGCTCAAATTTCCTTATGCACTTCGCTAACAGACCTGTGCTTCAGCAGATTTTGATACATGCTGGATACTGTAGAACTCGTTGTCTCTTAAGATCTTGCTCGAACAAGTTACTACTAAATATCACGTTCAGGTGACCGTATATCGTGAAAATTCTTATAATAAAACCAACTAGACGCACTAATTTCTCAAATTTATTTTTGGAATAAAAATCTACATGTTTCGTACAGTTCCTCTGTCCATCAGGAGGAGTTTTTCACTGTACACAAAGCAATGGTATATGTCATACAGATTTACTGACAGCTTGTAAGCAAATCTGTATGACATATAGCATTTCTTTGTGTACTGTGAAAAACTCCTCCTGATGGACAGAGGAACTGTACGAAACATGTAGATTTTTATTCCAAAAATAAATTTGAGAAATTAGTTCATCTAGCTGGTTTTATTATAAGAATAATAAATATCACTCTGAATCTCTTGCACGCACGCGCGCGCGCGCACAGAAACACAGGCTTTGAATTTTTGTAATGTGAGCCACAAAGGAAACTGAAGTGTTGCCTCCATTTACTAAAATTGTTCAACGCAGTTTAATCTCACATTCTAAGAAATTTTTCTGTAAAGGGATAAGAAACAATGGATTTCAAACAAGAGTTTGAACTTAACTTACCTCGTCCACCACAGAGACGCCTGACGAACTCTAGTGTGCTTTGTTTGGTTTCATAAAATAAGAAGAATATATTGACCATGATTGAATTCCAACCTCTGACCAACTACTTTTTGTCGCGTAGTTACTGTTACAGACACTGATTTGGAGCCCACTGTATTGGTTGTATGATTTCGGGCTTGTAAAATAACATTGACAGGTGGTTTTGTTTGAGTAGGCTTATTTCGGCTTTCCTGCAAACACACCAGTACTGCCCCATAGTGATTCTGACCTCTATAGGCCGTAGCCGGCAACTCGACATTATATTCTCTTTCCTGAATTTAGGATTTGCAGGCATCAGATCAATTTGTTTGGCTTCGTCATGAAGAAGATCAAGTTTCGTGCAATCTTCCACCTTTCAGATCGACATATCTTCGTTGAATGAAGTAAAACGTTCCATAGTTTTGACGTTTGTTGACAGTGCTTCTCAGTATATTTATCTCAGTATTTAACCAACTTGATGCACAAAATTTGTTTCACAATAAGTTATATTTCATGCCTCTACATGATTCGAGCACATGTGCTCATCATCAGGAGGTCAAAATTGCCTCTGATATCATCACACCTATAGGTGTGACGATACCAGAGGCTGTGTAATGCAATTTTGACCTCCTGATGATGAGCACATGAGCTCGAAACATGTAGAGGCATGAAATATAACTTATTGTGAAATAAATTTTGTGCATCAAGTTGGTTAAATACTGAGATAATTCCATTTCGTTTAAAAAACGACTGACAGTTTTTACTGCAGATTATTTTGTCTACATTAGTTGAGACAATTACTTTACCGAACATTTCTGGACGCATTCGCATAAATAGCGAAAAAGTACCTATTAAATCCTTAATGTCTGTCTGTCTAAATGCGCCAGTGCAGTTTCCACTTGAAGAATTTTTATAAAATTTGTTCTTGGGAACTATTACGAAAATCTGCTGAGGAACTCCATATTTGTTTAAAATCGCAACAAATTTGCATGTATACATAATTACGTTTATATTGTTGGGAGTGCGGAATGTTTTGTAACTCTGCAGCAGTGTAAAAGGAAGCCGTTATTGTGTTTTCATGGCAAATATCAAGACCTTTTGTTGTTGACGGATACAAGTAGGTCAACAACAATACGAAGAAAGATACCTTTGCTTTTCCATGGCAACAATGGCTCAACGAACGCATTACAATGTTACATTTTACGTGAACTTCTTTTCTTGTTACTATTCTGGCATCGAGATTGGCCTGACCTCGCCTGGAAGTAATGTCATTAACGTATTATAGTTGCGACCACTAAATTTGTTTACATTTTTTCAGATGTTGCATAATCCATATTCATAGCAGTTTGCAATAAAATGGAAGAACCGGTTTCATCTTTTGTATTAGAGGAATATGCACAAATTAAATCTAAACTTTAAATTTTATTGTTAGTCCACGCAAAATTACAGTGGTTAAGGTGCTGCGCTACAAATCTGAAGGTCGCTGGTTCGATTCCAGATGGTGTCATTGGAATTTTTCATTGACATAATCCTTCCGATCGCACTATGGCCCTGAGGTCGACTGAGCCTCTAACAGAAATGAGTACCAGGAGTATTTCCTGGGGGTAAAAATTGGCCGGTGCCTAAGGCTGACAATCTTACCAACATCCTGTGCCATTGTCACGAAATCTGGGAACCTTAACTTCCTGGAACCATCTGGGCACCTCGGGCTTGCAATGGGACTAATTTACCTTTTTACAACGCACAATTTTATATTTATACACTTCTTAGACACCCGGTGGTGAAGTTGCCAAACTCAGGATCTTCTAAAACTTCTTTGTTCGGGGTCATAATCTTTTTTCTGTCGGTGGTAGACTCCTCTCTCCACCTCGTCCCCACCTCCAGTGGAAGGAGATGGACACTGAGTTCAACAGAGTATGCATTTCTAAAGAGACTTAGAAGCATCCTACCGCGAGAACACATGAAATCTAGAGCGAAAGTGACGCCGGGTTTGCAGCAGGTTGCAGCGTGTTGCGCATTGCAGCATGCATTTGTTTCAGGCGCGGCAATTGTTTGAAAGTGCACCAACAGTTTACCTGGACGATTCTTACACTGAGACCGGTCTCCTTGGCCAAGGTCTCCCTCACTTTTCGGCAAGGCTTCGGGCTGATTTCGAAGGAAGCCTTGAAGGCACGCCTTTGCTGTGTAGTCAGGATCGTTCGTGGCCTTTTTGGACCCCGCCGACCGTCCTGCGCTCTGGCGGCCGGCACCAGATCGTCACACGAATATTCGCCTATAACAGTGAAGGGCAGCCAACAGTGTCATAATTAAATTCATTAAAGATAAATGGCGTTAATTAAGTTTATATTATTTTTATACCACAAAGAATTACGTTTCAAACTAGAATTTACGGTAGGATTTAACATGTAGCCCCATTGTCCTTCATCTGTTCACAGGGACACTTACCTGCACATATACGTATATATATTATATATATATATATCTATTTATAAATAAATATATATACATTCTCTTAACTACAGAGAAGTTACATTATCTTTGGACTACTCTTCCCTGAACAACTAGCATAAGCATACATATAAAACATTTACACCAAACTGAAAACTATATATATATATATACATAGCTAAGTTCATTAATTAAAAAGATCAATGTTTTACCTTAAGAAAATTTTGTGATTTTTTTTTTTTTAAGATTTCCAGAATAAATAACGACTATTTTTTCAGTGCAAAATTTACCCAGGTTACCTTTGGACAGGAACGGCAGGATGTTTGCTACGAAGTAGGACAAACGTGCTTAAAATGGGAAGCATTCACTAAAGACTGCAATCTGGAATGTATGACTCTATATTATATTGAATTTAGCAAAAATTTTACTTGTCCTTAACTTACCATGTTGTTGGCAGGAACGAAATAAGTAATGCAGTCTTCTAATTCATCGCCTTCACATGCCAATACATAGACCGTGAAATGCGCTTTTATGCTGTAATTTGTCCGACCGTGTAGATAAAAGTAACGCACTGACATTCAAGGAACAATTATTTTGTTCATGCATTTACTTTGTCCTTGCGTTCAGCGTCTCTTGTGTCCTTGACCAAAGAAATGTAATTTCTCTGAACGCCAGCACATGTTTCGTGCACATTATTACTATGAAAATACATTCATTGGACCGACCCCCCTCTGCTCTTCGTATGTAGGAAAAAAATGTGGGGCGAAATTCGGCTCATACACAAGTACGTTACAGGAAAATTAAAAATTTTCCACACTTTTTTTTGTGTTTTAACTGAAAATTGTAATGCGCGTGGAAGTGTGTGGGTGGATTTTTACCCATTTTTCGAGCAACGGACCATTTTTAGGGAGTTACTTGAGCTCCTGAGAGGACTCCACCTAGAGTGTGCCGAGACATGTAGGAGAATTATAATGCCTGCGATGTATATATTTTAGCGCATGTGAAGTTGATTTCATGAATTAATTTGTCTTGGAAATTAAAATTTTTACACACAACTAAATTTTCCGTACTGAAAAAGAAAATGTAGGCTGCTTAGTTATTGTGTTTTGTATATGTGATTCTGTTTACACATAGGGAGTACACATTATGAAATTTTATTATATACACATAGCAAAGGAAATATAGTTAGATTTTGTAAAAGAGAAGTCTTCGCACCGACGATTTCCAACAGGTAGTGACAGCTTCTTATGAATTAACAATTTTGCTTCTTCAATATTTTGACAGAGTCTTTTCTCAGACCTTCTACACAATAGAGGAATATTTGTCTTGTGAATTGTTAACACGGAAAACGTAAATGTATATAAAATTAAGAGCCACTTTATAGAACCGGAATTTGAAATAAGCTTCGGACTTGGACCGATAATTTGTCACGCAACGTTAGTCGCTGCAGAGCGCAGTTCTCATATGCAACATAGGCCCCGGGCCCCCTTCCGGACCGCCGGGACCCGGTAATTTGTACAGGCCCCCCAACCCCCCCCCCCCCGTCGGCACTGTACTGTACGGAATCATTGCATATTAGTAATGTATACGTAGGTTTATATGTTTGTATGAAGTATGGGGTATACTTACGCGTTAAATAGGGTACTGTGTCTTATGCGTAAGAAGATCAAAGACACTTGTTTCCTTTTCGCAACGTGTTTTATCTTTTACTTTCTCGGGGAATAAATTTATCATCTGTTGTGACCAAAGTGACATGTTGCTAGTGCATCCACAAGACAGCCGGAGGTCTGGTGGGTTCAGGACACGTGCCCGCGACTTACCTGCAGGAACCGCGCCTTACCGCCAGTGTTGGCCGATCACTAACTACAAGCATGCAGGGTGGCTACCTGGGGCGTACCCCTGCAGCATCTCCACCTCCTTCTCGTAGTCCGGGAGGCAAAACAGCTGTCCCTGTTTGATGACGAACTCGCTGCCTTTCGTGAGTCGAACTCCGCACACCACACACACAAAGCACGTGACATGAAACACACTGTCCAGGGCTCGCATCACGTACTCCGTCGGCCCGATGCGTTCCGAACAACCCAGGCACTTTTTCACGTACATCCTGGGAGAATGAGAAGCAGATTGCTCGACACAATTGCAGCTAGTAACGACTTGTTTGCATATATGTCAGTGTGTTAGCATTACTTGTCGTAGACTGCCTGAAGATAACACTCTGATGCCGAAACATGCGCGAGTGTTGCTTGTCGTAAATTGTGTTTTATGATTTGTAATTTATTGTAGTTTATTAAGTGCATTTTTTGTTCGATGTATTGAATACATATGTTCTATTTCTGTATGCGTTCGCAAAATTGCGAAAATCGACTACTAGCTTCGTTATGTCTGTCCGTATCTCTGCGTGGCACAACTCTTCTCCCGTTCGACGGATTTTCATTAAGTTTTACATTCGAACATTTTTCCATATTCTGTTGAGAAAATTCGATTTTCATTAAAATCTGACAAGAATAACGGGCACTTTACATGAAGACCGATATACACTCATGATATCTCGCTCAGCTCCTAATAGAATGAGAAATATTTCGGACTAAAGTTGTACAAAAATCAAAATACACATTTCATATTCGGCAACTTCTCCCCGAAAATCGTGCCGTTTTTGAGATAATGTGGTGTGGTGAAATGTGATGGAGTAAGACAGGCCACAGATAACAATATAACACAGCGCTCTTCATGCTGGATAACTAAGGCTACAGACATACACTTAGAATTTGGAATGGTTATACCTTTTTCACGACTAGCAGTGGTTATGCGAACGCGCCACCACGTTACGTTTGTACGTATATTGTCTTTCTTGTTTCTATTTTACCTAAACAAAACTTAACATTTACTTCGTATAATGTTATGACAGATTTCATCTGTCATAACATAATTCCAGCTTCTTCTAAGTTAACATGTCAGGGGTCAATATTTGTTGCCACGACGCAACAACTGAAGTGTCTGTGGTATGTCTGTTCGAAGAGTGGCCGATTTCTGCTTTGTTTTTATAGTGACAGCAAATCAATCAATCAATCAATCAAATGATAAGCAGACATGTTGGCAGGCACTGAATATGTGGGGGTTAAAGATATTTCTACGGCTGGTTGTATTAGAAGCAGCTATAGCGCAGCCAGTATAGTGAATAGGCTACAGGCTGGACGACCGAGAAATTTTGTTTCGAGTCCCTGCAGAGAACACAGCTCTACGGCTCTTCCCATATAGTTCAGACCAATTTCGAGACCCACGCAGCTTCTTACTTAATGTTACTACACACCTTTCCCTTAAGGTAAGAAGTTCGTAGTGTGAAGCCGAAATCTCACCCCCCACACCCAGTGCCGAGGTTAGGAATGAATGGAGCTTTACCTCCACCCTCCAGAGTGCCTGCACAGGGACAGCTGTGCTGTACGTTTCACCCCTGTTGTTTTCACCTACACCCTGCTGATAACATCGCAGTATTGTATAGATGGATTATGAGTGCAAACTGAAGTAATCCGATTATCGAAATAAAAGATTGATTGTTGTAATAATTGTGTTTTATTTGGGTTAGGTTATTGAGCGCAGAAATTAATTTCCGAGTTAGAGGTTATTTAAGAAGAAGGTAGAAATATAGACCTTTCAAAACCGTATGACAAAACACTACGAGCAGTAATTGAATTTGCATTTAAAGCTAATGCGACAATGCAAGTTAAGTTCCCTCCATTTATAATATTGAGATAAACTAGGAACACAGAGATACTGGTCAGTTCAAGAGAATAATTTTTCTTCCTTAGGCTAGTCTTTCTTTATTTCTTAATGTAACTTGTTTGTACCTACTCATTGTAGGTTTAGAGGATTTTACTGTTGCATCAGATCACACTCAGACACACCACCCTCTGTAGGAATCCTCTGGACGAGTAATCGGCCCGTCTCATCGACCTCCCCCTGAAAACCCACAACACTCACAAGAAACAGACATCTACGTCCCCAGCGGAATTCGAACCCGCAATCCCAGCAAGCGAGCGGCCGCTGTTAGGTCATTGTGGCGTTTAGGTATTCTGTTGGGGACTAAGCGGTAAACCTTTCAAGTCTGATAAAATGTATGGTTATGAGTTCATTGGGGTTACATGGAAGTGCGTTTATGTTATGTAACATCGTTACCGCTTTTCTTAAAAGGACTGAAGAAACACGTGGGACTCCGAAGTTGATGGGGAAGCTTAAAAGTGAAGTTAGCCCTTTTCACACAACGAAAGTATGGAGATGTGGAAGTGTGGGACCATGCATTCTTAAAATATACGATGGGTTTATGGATGATCAGCTTCACGTTCCGACCGCTGCGCCCCTGGCGAAAGGAGCAAGGTGCACAATGAACAGGAAGCTGAGAGGAACTTAGAACTGCTCTGGACGTTTTGAGAAAGAAGCTGAGGTAGTTTGATGAAGTTATATTACAATTACAGTTATGGAAATAGGCTAGATGCTCTTCATTGTCCGTACCCGAGCAAGGTACAGGGAAACTTGTGCTAATTTCACATATGCCTAGAGGATTAGTACGATCCCTTTGAGCTGAAAACCCCCGAGACGTAATCAATTGATAGAGCGAACAAATTAAATGTTTCTTATCGGTGAACAGGGCTCGCAATGTTTGACTTAAACACGCCCCCATCGGGTCAAATGTACAGTAAATATAGGCACAAGGTTTTATTACACAACACTTATTGATAAACCAGTCCCTTTTCATCCTTTTGTCAATGATATTGAATTGTGGCTGTGATATTTCTATTGTATACCAACCACTAGAATCAAGTCACAATAATTAAAAGCAGTCAGATGGCAGGATTATTTCTTCACTGAGTAAATAGAAGTACACAGATACTTGCAATTTGCTTAGTGACAAAGTGTGGCGTTCGTGGAATGAGTTTAGAGCTTGGCAGATCATTTAACTACGCTGCATCAGCTGTGTACCTTTTATAGGCTCTACAATTGATGTTTTGGAGTGAAAAGTAATTCCGTTCTTTTCTTTGGACCTGCAGATGTATTCGGTCCAAGACCTCTATGGAAAGGTGTTTTATCTTACTCTTCATTGTATTAACTTTTAAAGCAGAAGTATTACAACACATAGCAATTCCCTTATTTGTGTGCTGTCATTTTGTATATTATTATCCACTCTTTACGTTCTCCAAATTGAATCTTGCTTCTACTAAATGTAGTTTTAATACTTCTTTTGTAAATTCTTTTTCTTCCAGTCTTTGTCTTGTATTTTCTTTGTTTTCTCTTTTCTTTTTACACTGAAAACTACTAAATCAGAAAAATTCTTTCTACACATATTTTAAGCCTAATTTCAGATATTGTCTGCAGACATAATATTTATTTCCGGCTGTTTTTAGGCGCATTCTGAAACTTGCAAAAAGCGAATGTTAGCTTTATTATGTCCGCCTGTCTCTCCAGCCAGATGAAAAAACTCGGCTACCACCGGAAGGATTTTTGCGAAATTTGAGGTTAGAATATTATTTGAAATCTGTCGAGAAAGCCCAATTTTATTACAACCTGACAGCAATAACGAGTACTTTACATGAAGACCCGTATACGTTTATATCTCGATCAGCTCCTCTTAGAATGAGAAATATTTCAGACGGAAGTTTCCGAGAAAATGAAGAAGCACATTGTATTTCAAATAATCTTTTTAGAAAATCGTGCCTTTTATGAAATAGTGTGAAAACATATCTTAGAGCCGGACAGACCACAAATGACAACATGGCTCATGCGCATTGCATCCTGAATAACTAAGGCTACAGACACACTCACAGTATATAATACTTATTGCTTTCCCATTGCTATGATGGCTGTCCGAAAGCGTCACGATATTTCGTCATACTGTCCTGTTTTGCGTTATATAACATCTCGATTTAGGCATTGACATCTGTAGTTACGATTACAAAAATAACGCTTACAGTGAAATGTCGGGATAGCTTGCTTGGTACAGTGGCTAGGTTAACAGCTAGAGGATCCGGTTTCGATTCCCGGTGGGGGTAAGACGCACTCAGCCTCCTATTCGATGTGTACCGGCGTACATTCCCTGTGATAAAGCAGCAGGGGTCTGAAGTTGGCCGCTTTCCTCCATATTGTTCCAAAGTTAAGAACTAGTGGTGCTGTACCTCTAATGCACCCATGCGCCTAGCTGGAATGGGCACAGACAAATTTACTTTCACACAAACCCTTCCATTGATCTAATCTTATAGGTTCTAGGCCCTGATAACTGCGGTTAAATTGCAACTTGGAAGTTTTGCTATAGAGCAACAGTTTTATTGGCAAAATTAGAGGCTACATTTTCTGCCCACCGCTTCAAAACCACTTTTTTTTTCCTGAAATCTCAAGTGTGTGTATCAGTGGCTAATGTACTAACTGCTACACTGGGACAGAATAAGGACAGAATTCTCTCTCTAGGGCTTTTATATTATGTAGGTCCTATAAATTCTTTTCCAATCTCCATATTTTTTTACGTTTGTTTTTCTCTTTGCCAATGTACTTTAAAATACTTTCTGCCCTCCCTATATAGCCTGTACTTTTCCCTTAGCTTTCTCTTCCTCTCCTACTTTCTAATTGTCTCTGCTTTCTGTGTTCCGTGCGATATTGGAACCTTGTGTAAACATTCTAGATCTCCCCAGAGCTCTGTCCGTACGCCCGACCGGTGTCTGTAAGCTGCGACTTTTGACCGGCTCTTGGGTAAACATTGTTCCTTGCAGCCAAGCCAGCGGGGGACAAACATGAAAAGAGAGATAGATGGACACTGGTGAAGGGAGACAGAGAAAAAGTCTTGAATTGAAGCTTCCAAAACCACTTCTGATAGAGTTTTCAGACTCTTGGCTTCCTTGGTATCCTCCTCGTATATTCTCCACGTTTGATCAATACGGTACAGTAGAAATCTTTCCCTTCCTTGAGGAGATGAGGTTTGCATTTCAATATGTGCTTTGGCTCCTGACCCGCCCTCGTGTAGGCGTGCAAGTTTTGTTCCATTTGGACGAGTTCTACCCTGAGGCGGAGGGGAGTCTTTTGGACTTTCTGGACATCATACGGATTTGGTGTAATTTGAGATGTGAGTTACAGCGCAACGGATACATGTGTATTGTACTATTGTACCTGTGTATTGTACTGTTGTACTTGTGTATTCTACTATTGTACTTGTGTATTGTACTATTGTACTGTTGTACTTATGTATTGTACTATTGTACTGTTGTACTTGTGTATTGTACTATTGTACTTGTGTATTGTACTATTGTACCTGTGTATTGTACTTGTGTATTGTACTGTTGTACTTGTGTATTCTATTATTGTACTTGTGTATTGTACTAATGTACTGTTGTACTTATGTATTGTACTATTGTACTGTTGTACTTGTGTATTGTACTATTGTACTTGTGTATTGTACTATTCTTCTTCAGTATCGCCAGTTATTTATGTTGAGTTCCCAATTACAAATTTAATACAAGACGAATATCTGTGTCCATAATTACCATAGTTGGCCTACCTACTATGTGTGAAACTCGTATGCCATCTGAAATCAATACCTGTGCTATTTTCCTCCGAATGTTTGCTAATACGATATCGTATGTGGTTTAATAGTGCTTAAATCATGTTTTATTAACACTTTATTTAATTAATGAAAGTTCTTAATTTGATTCATCCCCGTCGTGTTTTATTCCGTTGTTTATTAGAACAGTCTTACACAACACCTATACAGTGTTTCTTGGTAACTAGTTTCGCCTTTGTTATCAAGCCATCTTCAGAAATTTTTCGTTGTCCAGGCCGTCCAGTAAAACTTAACTTTGTATACAGAAGTGAGATCTCATTGCTTCACACACGCCATAAGATTTATCAAAATACACACATAAAATGTGAGTAAAATACGGAGTGAAGGAAGTCTTTTTTTTCTATTCTAAATTTAGATATAAATAAAAATGAATAAAAATAAGTAAGAATGAATAAATTGTTTATTATTATTTCTTTTAATTGTTCATATCTACATGTATAAGTGGGCCGGGTAGCTCAGTCGCTATAGCGACTGGCTACGGGTTGGACGGTCCGGGGATCAAATCCGGTTGGGGGCGAGATTTTCCACACCTGTCCAGACCGTCTCTGGGGCCCAACCAGCCTCCTGTAAAATGGGTACCGCGTCTTTCCCGGGGGTAAAGAGCGGCCGGGGCGTGACGCTGACCCCTCACCCTCTTCTAGTGCCGTCGTTAAGAAAGAGTAGAGCTATACCTCTACTCCCCCTATGGTCCGTACGGCCTGTACAGAGCCTCAGTGCCTGTACAAGGGTGCACTTTACCTTTACCTTTACCTTTACTTATATCTACATGTATAACAGTAAAAGAACATCCCACACTCCATACTTCACCCACACTTTTTATATTCACTTTAACATATTTAATGTCGTGTATAGTGGAAGGAGGTCGCTCAGTCTTATACTCAAAGATAAGTTTCACTGGACGGTCTTGATAAACAGGAAGGTCTGAGAATGTCTTGTTAACAAAGTCGAAACTAGTTACCTAGAAAATTTTGTATGTGTTGCGTAAGGCTGTGTTTTTACTAAACACTCGAATGAAAATTCTTATGTATGGGTCGAACCTTACACCATTCTTGAAGATATCATGTTTAATAATATCCTGTCGATCTTTCGATTAACTTTGTTGTACCTAATCGCAGATTGTTTAGGTAAGAAATCTTCGGCATTAATACAAGGAAAAAATTCTTGTCTAACTAAGCAGTTGCTGGCTTGGGACGAAGGAACATTGTCAATTGTTAGCGCAAAACAGAACAATGTCTGCATAGGATTCGTTTAAAAGCGACTGGTCCATTCAGGACACTTAACAAATTTATACGAGAATTTATTGTCATTAATATTATTAGCATTATTATTATCGTCAAACTTCTTGTTTTTATGAATTTTATTTCTTTATGCCCATGGAGTCTGTCAATCCTTGTTGCTTACCAGCCAAAAATTTCATTAAAAAGTGCTAAAATATATAAAAAATATAAAAAGTGCTAAAATATATAAAATATATAAAATCCATTAAACCTGTATTTTGCAATATTATGCTATAACGAAACCAATGAGTGTGAGTACTGCTACTAAAATTATCGCTTTATTCCCTGTTAAGGTACGTCCTTGAAGGGCTACTCAGAATTTCTGAGCATAAAAAATTAGTATGGAAGGCCTAAAATCACAGACAAATTTCTCTGCATCTCATACATGAACCAGAATCCCAAAAGAGTTCCTTTACACCAACAAAATCAAAATTACATACATGGCCCAGTGCTGTTATTACGCGGAGTTCAAAAGATCAAAGACAATAGCGAATATGCAAGCCTATATTCCCCACCTTTTCCTTCAACCCCCCCCCTTTTCAAAAAAAAAAAAAAAAAAACACACACACCCCTCCTCAATAAAATAAACCACGGCACGCGTTTCTGGGCCCACCCCCACTTCCCCCTCATCACGTAGTCTGTCAGCCTCCCCTCTCGAACATATTGCACTTCTGTGACTTGGCACTACCCAAGGCAGCAACGTACTGCGCCGAAAAGCGGCACCTGTGACGACGCGACTGTAAAAAGTAGAGTAGGGGAAAATAGAGAGGGTAGTCCAACAGTCCCCGTCCCACATCACACGCGTCATGTCCACAAAGGGACTCGGTCTAGCCTGCCCATTTTTTTTTGAACGTCCCAGATTTGAGTGCAGAGGGAGTATGATGTTTAGAAGGTAGTACAGGATATTGGGTGGGTTTTTGGGAAGGGGTAAACGTGGAATGGGATGGGAGTTCGAACTTCGTCCCCCTACACCGCAACACGTACCCACTATTCAGTGTCCCTTTGTGTTTTGACTACTATATATGTCTGGGAGCGGCTACAATATATAGGGCCATGAACTATGCATGCGCGCATACATACACGTGTGGTCTAAATCTCAAATGACACGGCAAATAATGTATTAATATATTCGGCACACAACAGCGGCAGTGGCATTTATATCCATTTATTAACCATTAGAACCCCTCCTCACTCTACTCTCTCTTCTAGCTGTAATAGAATTAATAGTTTTGAAGCGTGTATTTTATTCACATCCACGACTCGCAGCTGAGCTGGAGTCACCTCGTTAGACTGCGAAAGAAGGGCATGGCGCTGCTCATGTAAAAGGCATGAGTAACGATAAACAGCAGCAGAGAGGGGGCCACTAATGAGGGTCTTACATAAATAAACGCAAATCTTAAGAGACGTGCCTAAAGGAATTGCAGAGGGAAAATTTGCAATGTAAGAGAAGGTTAAGGAATAGGAAATGCAAATGTAATGCTGAAACAACAGTAAGAAGACCCTATAAACTCATTTCCAAGTCTAACCTGCATTGCTTAAATCAAGGTTTGCCTGAAGTTTTTGCTTCTAAATTCATGGATCTCGAATATTGAGTCGCAGAGAGCAGAGTGTTGGTATTAACAGCAGCAGAACGAGAACACAAAAGGTGGGTGCAAAAACGTGAAATATTAAGCAGTACCACTACAGCAACCGTGTTTCATTCTGTGTTTCTCTCAGTTTTTCCAGTTTTAGTTGATATTAATATTACAGTTGTCTTCCTACTTTGTTATCGACTGTACAAAAACAATAAAATTCCTAATTGAGCTGCACGTTCAGCGGTCTTCAATATTGTCCCATATTGTTACTTCTCTGATAAGCATACGTTTAAATTCACCTTTAGCGCGTTAGTGTGAATGTGGGTCACAAAATTTACAGACCGTCACCGGCTTCAAAGAATCGCTGCTGATCCTTTAGGTTCTACGTTATTTGGTACAGTTAAAACGTTCTATTTGCGAATTGTCGTATTTTTCCTGTGCCCTTAAGTGCTCTAAAATGCTAATATTCACACTCAAACACAGGTCCAGGCTCATTATCATTAAAAGTGATTATATTCGATAATACGTTAGGTACTAGGTTCTCTGTCTTTGGGCGCGTTCGCAAAATTGCGTCAAGTGACAATTAGGTGCGTCATGTCTGCCTGTTGTTTCGTCCGCATGGAAAAAAACTCGGCTCCCGCTGGAAGGTTTTTCATGAAATTTGACGTTTTAGCATTTTTCGAAAACATGTCAAGAAAATTCAAATTTTGATTAAAATTTGACAAGAGTAACGGGTACTTTACATGAAGTTCTATGCACATTTTCGATCTCATCTCGCTCAGTTCTTCTTAGAATAAGAAATGTTTCATACAAAAGTTGTAGAGAAAATCAAAACACATCTTTTTTGTTCAAAATCATTTTTTTCCCCCGACAATCGTGCCGTTTATGAGATAAGGTGGAAAAATATTGTATAGTCGGGCGGGTCACGGACGACAATGTGGCGCATGCGCATTGCATACTGGATAGGCAAAGCTAAAAACACACGCTCACAATATGTAATAATTATTGCTTCTCCACCGAAAAATGGTTGGAAGAAGGGCCTAAATATTACGTTGCAGTGTATGGTCGTCTTCTTATTTGATTCTTTTCGTTTCACCTAGAATTTCACGTGTTTCAATATGCATATTATTCTGCGAAGTATATTGAAAACATTTCCTGCAGGTATTGCCGCTGTGTAGGCCCGCTACCGTCGACGCGCCTATAAAAGTTCTTACCTATATTTCCACCATAGAAATGGGTGCCAGGTTCAATAATAGAGGCACCAGTTGTGAATGATATGTCGAAATGTACGGCATAGCCGGTTGCTATGTTAGGCACGATTTCTGTGATCCGACTACAATGGCCTCAGTTCGTCGAAAAGGTGTCGTTTTATGAATATGAAATGAATTACTTTTGACTTATTAAAATTATTGACTTCAGCTATAAATAGTTCGTTGTGACAAGGTTACAATACAGGTATGCGCCGCATAACGACGTTTCGGTCAACGATGGACCGCATATACAACGGTGGTCCCATAAGATCATAATATTGTGTTATAACATTTTAATATTATATTATAATATTATAAGGTAATATTATAATATTTACCATTGTGTTACAATTGCCTGCTGTGTTCAGTACAGTAACATGTTGTACAGGTTTGTAGCTTAAGAGCAATAGGCTATACGATATAGCCTAGGCTATTCTGTACAATCTTAGTTTGTGTAAGTACACTTTCGCACAACGACGAAATCGCCTAACGACGCATTTCTCATAACACATTCTCTTCGTTAAGTGACGCATATCTGTATTTCACTTGCTTATTGTAGGTGTCTATGCGTTGCTCAGAGCTTGTACTAAACGTGTGGTGACCAAGTGACGGATAACAAATGAGCAAACTCACGCTTCCCGTCATATTAAAATTTCAGGTACCAAACGTGACTTTTAAGAAAAACGTACCTTCGAGTTCCAGACCTCAGATAGATCATCCGATACAGTGACTAGGCTAAGGAATAGGGATCGTTTCCCGACAGGGGTCAAAAAAATTATCCGGTTTTCTTCAACATGCACACCGGGTCTGAGGCCCGTCAATTCTCTCATTGAACGGTTTATTGGGGCTGTTCCCTGGCGGTAAAGTGGCCGTTGCGCGTATTTTATCACTGACTTCCAACTAGAGTCGTGGTTAGGAATGAGTGGAGTTATACCTCTCTTCCCCACATATATTTCATAACGTGGACAGGAATAAAATCACCTTCACTTCTACTATTTCATGTTTGACTTCTGAGATTATCTAGGAAATGAAAGATGTTCTGTCGTCGTCGGTTGACCAGTCTTTCCTACACCATACTGTGAAACATTCATCCGTTAAATATAAATGGCATTTCCCGGGGAACAAAACAAAACACACGCCTACAGCAAGTAGCGCTGAAAATTTCACGTACAGCCTCTCGTTAGAAAGTTATGAAGCAAGCTTATACTATATTCGGTTAACTAGATGTTTCAAAGCCAAATTTTTGTTTTCATTCAAGCGTAATCAATCAGCACAATTATGTTGAGCAGTAATATTGGATTCACAGTTCTATAAACGACTGAACATTAGGCGTTACGACACACTTAATTAAACCCCTATATTAAAGTACAGCAGCCGTGATGAACACCTCTTTTTCCCATTTTTTCAGGCCTTAATGTGTACAATGTTCCTGTCTTCATTTTCACCACAGCTGACTTTCTTAGGATTTAGACCCGTTATTCAGCTACAGTTCCTAAATGTACAAAACATCTAAACAAAATATTTCTACTCGTATGCCTTAACACTACATTGGAAGTGTTCAAAAGGAGTGACATTAAAGATTTAAACATTCTTAACTAGACAATAAATAAAAGGGAATAGCAACTTCAGGCTTCGGCCGCCTTATCATAGTGTATAGGAGATTTGTGGGTGCAGAGTTGTTTCTGTTCAGCCCGTACATGCTTTGATGCTTTGTGGTTATTAAAAAACTGCACATTTAGCGTCTGAAAATTATTATTTCTCTTTAGACGAAATTTTAACTTAGTCGTTAACAGTGCTAAGAAGTCAGAAATCTGAATCTTTTATGACACAAAACAGCTTTGAATCAAAAGCCTCTTTTCTTTAGGTCCAGAGTTCACAAAATATTTCCCTGCAACTCATTGCAGTACTATCTAGTATTCCTCCAAAATGTTGTGACTTTCCTTCTCAATTCAAGCTTCCTGTCCAATCAGTTCTTCCGTCTTTATTTCAAGCACTCTTAAAGCAACCGCAAAGCCTTATAAATCAAGAATTTTATCACATCGCCTCTTACTTTATCAGTCTTCAGCCAAAGCATAGTTTTTAGAAACCCTTACATTTTGCATGGTTTATTTCAGTTAGATCAAGAACATAAATCTGTGATTTAAAAACAAGTAAAATATTGCAGTGTCGTAGGGGAAGAATTTAGGCGGCCTCTTTGTGTTTAAAGGAAAACTCTGATATGCAGAATATTGTTTTTAAAGAACTACGGGAAAAGAATACTTTTCGAATCTACCTGGGATATATTTTGGTACAATTTTCCAACACGTAATATTATTAAAAACGTGTTAGCTTATGCATTTTTTAAACTTTTATTCACTAGAAAATGTCTTAAGGCAATTATATCAGAATAATGGCGTCTGATGGGGTTGTATGTGTATAAAAATCGATTGTTTAAGCTTTCTTAACTTCTCCGTCTTTGATATGATAGACTGCAGACTGTAAACGATTCCACATAAAGAACTTATTTCCACAGATGACTGGATACTTTTCAAGCCATTTGATCAATTGGTACATAAAAGTGATGCAGAGTGACAGTATATAACATAGTAGCATTATCAAACGAAATATATATATATATATATGTGTTTTTTTTTCATGTTTTTACCGTGCAATAATTCAATTTCATTAAAATATAACCAACTAATTGCACAAATGTATTATTCTAAAATCTTATTTACACATTAAACCACGTCACTTGGTTAAAATACTTCATACAACTCCTACATGTTTCAGTCTGTCAAGACCATGTTCAGGGAGTTTTATTTTGCCTTGTTTTGAAGTTGCTAGTGCTTCTATGCTTACTATATATGGTACTGCAGCAGCATGTGTGTGGCTGTGTAGGTTGTACCTGTGTTGCTTTGCTGGCGTGCGTCCTGTACTGATTGTGTCGGTTCCGTTTCGTGGTTGTCTGACAACTTCAAAACAAGGCAAAATAAAATTCCCTGAAGATGGTCTTGACAGACTGAAACATGTAGGAGATGTAGGAAGTATTTTAACCAAGTGACGTGGTTTAATGTGTAAATAATATTTTAGAATTATACATTTGTGCAATTAGTTGGTTATATTTTAATAAAATATATATATGATTTTAAGTACAAAGGCGCATATGTAATTTTATTATTTGTCACCCAATGGCTTACGTTGTTTAAGCATTTCTCTTTATTATGAGATTATTGAAGGTTTCAGCTATCATTTTATCAAGTGGCATTGCTTAATTTTATTAACGTTAGGCCCACTTGTTATTCAGTACATTAGGCACTTATTAATTTATTTTTCTCAGCATCTCTTAAAATAGGAATCAAAATTAAGAGAATTGTACTAGCACCGAGCCTTGATTTTGTGATCTAAACGAATATAAACAATCAACACAAATAAATAAATAAAGTATCAAGCAGGATTTTAAAGAATGGCCCAAAGATGGCAAGAGGTGCCGAATGGTCTGGTGGTTAATGAAGAGTTTTCTTGTTTATACCGTGGCATACGACACACGAATATTCCTTCGTTTCTCACCACTGAGACCCGCATTATTTCCAAAGTGGTATTTGTGTGTGTGTGTTTGTTTGTGTTGCTCAAAGTGGCAACATCGGCATTCATCTGCCAAATATCATATCGTCACTAACTCACACTCCTCTTTCCTTTGGTGTTATAGTTCGTCAGTTCCACCAAGAGGTACCCAGTGACTGACTCAGAGAACCTGAAAATCAGCTTGTTTACGTATTTCCACCTTCGCTGTCCGAACTGCGCAATTAGAATGTAACGCGTAACGTTCAGTGCAAATTTGCTGACTGAAAGAAATCTGCTTTAGCTTGATGTCTTAACTGCTCGGTTTTGACTTCCCAGCTAGAAATGTGCTGCGTAGGACGTTTCTGGCGGAATTGCATAAGCTGTACTTCTGTCTGCATTGTCTATGTGATAGCCCTCAGTCTTTGCCCTGTTGTCACTCCTCAGCTTTAAGCTATGGACAGTCGATAAAAAGATTTTCTTGAATTAATTGATCAGAATCGGAGCCTATGTTGCGTTTGGAAGGCGAAATTATAAGTTTACAGAGACCGAGTCATGAAAGTGAAGATAATTGACGACAGTGTGTCAAAAGAAGCAGACCAGCAGACACCAGCAGAAACAACACGACCACTAGCGGCTAGTCAGCGTAGATGCATGATTTGTATCATACGCTGCATATACAGTAAAATACCTCCTGGTGAAGAATAGTTAATCTATTCGAAATATGTAGAGGATGATTATTGAAATAAATTACGAGAAAAAGTGCATCTTGTTGGTTCTTATTACGTAAACAGTACACCACCACCTAAGCTTGGATGGGGTTACCTCACATAGAATAGGAACAAGCAATTCAACACAAAAATTTTTATCAATATCTTATATTCTAACATAGCTTTTTAAACCTTTTACCACCAACTTAACATTTTATATTTTCAGTTTGTTTTAATGTTATGTAATATTCCTTCCAAGAACACCACACTGAAAATGGCCACAACAGGTGGCCGAAACATGTAGGAGGCTACGCTTTCTATAATACAATAAATCTATGTATTTGTATAGGCATTTGTTGGTTATGTCTCTTAAGAAGCTCAGTTGTAACAAGCTAATACTTTTCTCATTCAGATCTTTGCAAATTTCACAATACGTCTCAGGAATTACTTTGCTCAAAGGTTCAGGCGATATTAGAGCTGAGAACCTCATATCTTCTTTAAGACATTCCTGTCGCCAAAAATTATAAGGCTGCTCTAAGCGTCTCGTGTGAAGGTGCCACCTGTCTCATGCAGGTGTCTCGTTTCTCAACTAATTTAGGAACCATATACAGCAAATTCAAATAGGTTTCTTTGTGCAAACTAAGAAAATTGTGCAGGTCTTAGAGACAAAGTTTTTATAAAATATTAATGTGGAGATATTTACATGATTTTATTAGCCGCTCTTCTGGCCAATCACTTCTCTTGCTGTGGCGTTCATCTCTCGCCACGACATTTGCCATAACTGAATAGAAAATGATGCCCTCATTGAACGTTGTGCTATATTTGTCAACTATATTCAGCTGGCCAACATTTGGTGCAGCGAATTGAGTAAATTTCATGCGTTTTCAAATTGTTGTTTTCACCGCTCATACTGAGCCCTTGGGCTTTGTTTGTGGGCCTACGTGTGGCGACTGGACCTCGCCGTTTTTATCTAACTGCGCTGTTATGTCTGTGTAAAAATCCGTGTGTCTGTGGGCCCTTAAGAGCTTATACAGCCGCTTACCCACCTGTCGTAATCGAGACGGCAGTAGAGTTTGGAGTCGCGGGTGAAGCAAGTGTGAGCAAGTCGCGCACCGCACACACAGCACTGCAGGCAGCGCTCATGGTACGAGACGTCGACGACTCGCATGATGTAGCGATCGCAGATCGGACGGCAGCAGACGCCACACAGCGCCACCGACACTTTACCGCCTCCACGATCTTCGGCCATCGCCAAGGCCCAACTGAAAATAAGAACAGCCTAATTCAGTTGCCTGCAGATGCCTTCCATGAACTAAGCAGGTTTACCGTAAACGAGGTAAATGTGTCAGATTCGACTGAAGAAATGAAAAATAACCGCGCAATTTTCTCCAAACGTAGCCGCTCGGATAGTGCCTGGTTCCAGTCGGTGTTCATACTCTTACCTATAATCATGACTCAGATTTTTCTTCTTTTTCCTCGGTTTCTGGGAGCAAAGATTGTCGCTGTCCGCGGTGGTTCTTACTTACTTACTTACTCCATGGTGCAGAGTCCTTGAGAATCTAACTGGTTTGTAGCTAGTCAAGAAATTCCCCGCATTTCACGGAACCCGAATGTCCATTACCGCACTCATAAGCGTCCGCCACCTGTCTCTATCCTGGGCCAGCCCAATCCAGTCCATATACCCACATTCCACCTCCCGGAGATACGTCCTAATATTATCCACCCATCTACGCCTAGGTCTCCCCAGTGGTCTCTTTCCCTTCGGTTTCCCCACCAAGACCCTATACATCCACCTCTCCTCACCCATACGCGCCACATGCCCAACCCATCTCATTCTTCTCGATTTTATCACCCGCACAATATTGGGTGAGGAGTACAAATCATTTAGCTCCTCGTTATGCAATCTCCTCCATTC
>Ga0131853_10004786_pt1 | contig 24290 bp, 17 predicted proteins | sample TergutLab28metaG_FD_92764 | JGI IMG/M metagenome (GOLD analysis project Ga0131853, IMG submission 92764) | Labiotermes labralis P1 segment gut microbial communities from Petit-Saut dam, French Guiana - Lab288 P1 (version 2) (version 2) | ecosystem: Host-associated > Arthropoda: Insects >...
ATTATGAAACAAACTGCATTTTGAAGAGAAAAAAATGGAGAGTATATACCATGTTTAAAATATTCAGTACCTATATTTGTTGAATAAATATATAAAATGCAACTTTAGAGGTTAGCGGTGCGGGATGACCACTACAGATGACATTAGGCGTCAAAAGGTTAAGAATGAGTACAGGTATATATACACCATTACAGTGTTCGTGTTATCAACACATTCCACACGACCAAAAAAACGAACAAATGTGAATTAAGTTTTATCAGAAACTAGGAAAAACTTGCACAGAAACATACAATATGATTAAAATGGCTTTCTGAGAGGAATCCATTAGCCATACTCAAGTTTTTGAATGGTGTCACTGTTTTAAAGAAGGGCAAACATCTGTGGAAGGTGACAAACATCCCGGATGACCACTAACATGCACGAACAGTGAAATGATTGACATAGTACGTAATTTGTTGGAAAGTGATAGAAGATTAATGATCAGAGAAAGTCCAAAAAAGATGGAATTTGATCAGTTCATGTCATGCAGTTGTGACTGAAGGTGTGGGCATGAGATGCGTGGCAGCGCAGTTCATTCTGTGAGTGCTGACAGCAGAACAGAAGGAAAATTGCTGTTCAAAGCCACTAACATTTTTCAGTGCACAGAATCAGATGCAGATTTGATAGGAAAAATTATCACTGGCAACAGAACATGGATCTAAAGCTATGATCCCAAAACAAAGGCCCAGTCAGCAGTTTGGAAATCTTCTTCATCGCCACGGCCAAAGAAAGATCATCAAGTTCAAAGCAAGACAAAAGTACTGTTCACAGATTTTTTTTGTTTGTTGAAGACAGTGTTGTGCATCATGAGTTCGCTTGAGCAGGTCAAACAGTAAATATGGAATATTATATACAATTCTGCGGCATCTACAAGATGCAGTACACTGCAAGTGACCAAAGATGTGATCATCAGGGAACTGGCAAATCCACCACAACACAATTGTCTCAGCTCGTGCAACACTTCTTAACCACACGCAAAATCCCACAAGTGCAGAAATCTCTGTATTCTCCCCACCTTGCACTGTGTGTCTTTCTTCTGTATTTCCCAATACAAAACTCGATCTGTAAGGGAGAAGATTTGATGATGTGGAACTCATACAACAAAATATGACAGAGCAGCTTCTATCGACATCAAAAACAGACTTCCACAATTGTTTTGAGCAACGGAAAAACCGCTGGAATAAGTACATCAAATCACAGGGGAATTAGTCTACCATTGTGGTAAGTTTACTATTGTAAGTATTACAAGTGAAATTTGGATACTTCTTGAACAGCCTACATATTAGCAGACTGAAACATACAGCATTACTTCAAAAATACAACATGACACAAATATATTATGTAGAGATAAACCTGCACAAATTTTTTTTAAAACTGAGTAATGTCTCATTCTGGTGCAGGGCATATTTGGAGTAACACTCATCTCATTTCTATGACCAGATTCTTGTTTAATAGCAAGCAGCTCACATTTTATGCCATTTCTTGCTCTAAAGTAGAGTTAAGGTTGTCCTTGAGCACATAGGCAGAACAGAGGTACAACTCCACTCATTAACCTTAGCACTAGATGCTCTGGCTGTTTTAACCCTGAAGAAAAATTCCCTGGCACCAATTGGAGGCTGGATAAGTTTCAGGGCTGGTCCTCACATTTTGGAGAAGGAAAAAATATCTTGCTCTTGCCAGAAAACGAACACTGAATTGTCCAGCAGACAGCCTAATCACTGTACTGACTACACCATCCAGCTCCTAACTGATCACTACTGGTCAAAAACTGCACACACACACACACATGTGCAAAGTGAAGTGAACCCAAAATATACAGATGTACTGCACAAAGAAGACTTCAAATAATTGAAATTAAACTAAAAAGTACATAGTAACAACATGCTCAGTTAAATTCATATGTATTCACATTGAAGACTGCTCATGCACCATGTAGCTCCATCTGTCAGATTTTAAGTTTTGTAAACATCCGCTAACAATATTGTGGACCTAAATTCTCTTACCAGTTGATAGCATTAATGCAAAAATTACTGAGCCAGCTTAACATTCACACAATGTTATAAACCTAGTAACAGTGCTTTATTTCAACAATCAAAGGCACAATATTAATCGTAAATAAATATTATAGGCGATCTCCAACATGCACACTTTTAACTTTCATAGATTGTGCACATGGTTGGTGAAATAAAACTGAGTACACTGAACTACTAAAAGCGATTGGTCTCAAATACTAACAGGTATGTAACATGCATACTTTTGACAATGAATGTACAGTACATGAGTAGTATCAACAGCATTTACAAGACCTTTTCCTAGTCACAAAAATACTCAACCCAATACACTACATTTCAGAAGCAAACTGCTTCCTCTTCAGGTGAAGAAGGAAGCAGTTTGCTTTTGAAATGTAATGTATTGGTTTGAGTATTTTTATGAGAGTGGAAAAAGTACTTGTAAATGCTGCTATCATTACTAACTAAGAAGATTCACAAACACTGTCCACTTACTCACCAATATCACAAATACAAGTCAAAAGCCAAGTACGGAAATGATCATGGAGATTAGCCTTCATGAATTGAGAATATCATTTGATCACTGTATGTTTGGAAAATAACTGAACAAAAGGGAATGTGGGGAAACTGTGTACGATTTTAATGTGAAGCAAATACCAAACAGGCAAAGAGTCTGTTGCATCATGAACTTTTCAATCTTTTTAGGCAAGAAATCCTCTCAAATGAAACGCACTAACAGGGCAAAGTACATGTAAATCACATGGGAGAATTTCAGTGCTAAATTATTCCAATGTCTGAAGGGTAAACATGTCTTAAATGGTGTCATCTTACACAAGCTGTCACTTAACTGTATGTCACTGTTGCTGCAAAACCAATTCTTCTTAATAAAAATGCTGTCTTCAGTGTAAACTCTTTTTTAAGTCTTAGGCAGCAGCACGATGAGTGCTATGCACTTGGCATAATGCTTGGACCATAAATTACAGGTCTCATCCAAAGGTACTGAATATAGAGAAAACAGAATGTTCCCGGCAATTATGAAGAACACCCTGGAAGCAATGCATAATGTGTGTACGCTTGTAGCAGCCTAACATATATGTAAAGTGCACATCTACAATGGGTCTGTTCATATTCTTGTAACTTGTGTCTTTTCTGAGCAGTCAATAATTTAATTTTGAAGAGATGACACTGATTCTCTCTTCTTCACAAAGATTAGTATAACTTCAAATGAACAATGCCATGATTTCTTACTTGTTTCTTCCCAGACCAACTTCCAACAGCTTGTTGAATCTTCTCGCAACTACCACATGTTTCCTTCCCATTAATCTTGCTCATCCCACTGTAAAGAAATGTTCAGATATTTATTGCTTGAAAGTGCTGAGTAGTAGCAGTAATAATCCACACAATTCTGAAAGTTACCTGTTACCTTTCAGTATGTAACTTTGAAGTGAAAAATCTCCTGTGTCTTTGCTTTGCTGACTGTGGACTCTTTGACTTGCTGGGACTGTGGATGAAAAATAAAATTGTTTTTAGTGACACACACCACTGTACGCACGTGCATAGTGCAGTAAAAGCTTAAAACATTTCAGTTTGAAAATAATGTTAATGGAAAAGCAAAAGAGTTTCAAGTAGGCTGATTCAAGAATCTGGCAGATTAATAAGGCAAATTACAAATACAAAAACATTTTAATGTGAATGCAGAACACTGATTCTGAAGCCATCTGTCATCAATACAGATTTCACACTGTATCAGTACTTATGCATTTCATCACACTTTGGAACATCACTGATTGAAAAACAAGGCATAAGAAAGTGAGCAATAAATGTCAAATACTCTGTTAAGTTTCAAAAGAACTCTTTAAGTAGCCACCCATTGCATACAGATTTGTGTGTTCTGGACAAAATTCCGCTAATGCATTGCACTGCACAGCATAGGTATTTTATGACATAACTGTCTTGGAGAATGTATGGTACTTACCTGAATATAAGATGACCCTGAATATAAGATGACCCTGCATATAAGACACCCCCTTCATAGTCTTCAATTTTGAGACATATACAGTTTATGTTTATGTGAACAATTATAAGGTGATGCCCCATTTTTAGGTTAATGAACTAGAAGAAAATTGTCTTCACTTGGGTAAATAAGGTATAATTTATGGGAGTCTGGATCATTTCATACCAACAGAGAAAAATTTTACAAGTAGAAAGGCAAATATTCTGAAACTCATACACTCAATACTCATGCAGCCACTTTAGACGATAACAGACACTAAAAGATTAAGTATTTCTTAAATAATCAACAAACTTCCACCACTTAAAAATGAATGCAAAGAAAATTTAAATCAACTGTAATGGGGGACCAGAAGTACTACATGACTACCAGCCAGTTACTTCCATTATAATAAATGCAGAAACTCTTTGAATCAAAAATATTACATACAACAGCAAACTAAAGCTACACCAATTATCACTGAAAGCAGGTCAATTAATACTACCATACAAACCTGAAATCTAAGAGAACTTTTAGATTTCTTACTGAATGCTAACTGAACAAAGTTCTAGAAACTGTCTACAGATTGAATAAATACAGGGCATGACAGTTTCATGAAAAGAAGATGTAGCTTATGTCTTTGTAAATCAAAACAAGAAACAAATTAACGCAATATGTTTAAAACATCATTTGAAAATTTGTGTACCATGGACAGAGACAAAGTCATGCGACATGACAACATGCAAAAAGTGCTCCAGAGCTACTTACTTTGGATGTGAACAAACTGGAGAATAAATATAATAGTCATGTGCCATGGACCTGGAAGGAGTGTAAGGAATGTTGGCTAGTGCTACACTCTGCGGGAGCATTTCCAAAACATCTCGCCTGGAACACCGACATGCATACTCATATACAACACATATCACACAGCATGCAAGACACATCACATGAAATAATTGAAAAAAGGAACAAATCACACGTAGCTAATATCCAGCAGACAAACATATTTAAGTCCAATGCCAGGCATGCATATGAATTAAACTCTGTATCTGTCATTTTTCAGATTAAGTGCTAATGATGTCTGAATGATGAGGTTAAATGAAGCCACCAGTTGATATACTATCACTGCTCTGTAAAATTATTTTACTTTATCAGTTTTCCTTACTTGTTGAAATGCATGACCACTAGCATAAGAAGATGAACTCACTCATCAGATAATTACAACAATTTCTAAAGATAAAAGAAAATACTACTCTTGGAATCTTAGGCATATCCAAGTCAAGAAAATGGACAACATGTAATGCAACATTACATAACAATCAATGGCCATCACGAAACTTTAGAGAATTGTGACCACTGGTAACGTACAGAATCTGTGACTGCATATGACCCCACATCCTTACTGTGACTGAAGGCAGACAGGTAACTCAAACTTAAACTACAGCTCAAAATAAGAGAAAACTTTGGTAGTGCAGTCACAATTTTTACCACTTTCTTTAAAACAAAAAAGATTATGTTAACCAGTTTCCTTAATAAGCATGCCCCCAATATTGCAACAATTCCTATACTATGAAACTTCATATGATAGAAACCATCAACAGTATTTCTGTTTTCTGACAAAACATGTCTCTGCACTAAACTTCATATTAAGAACATCCACAGAGGAAAAGGGAGTGGGAAGCGTGTGAAGTTGGAGACAAAGATAGCACATTCTGAAACAGGTAAGACACACAAACATGCAAAGTACGAAAAAACACAGCACAGACATGACAGACTACAGATACAATAGAAGATTAATACAGAAGCACAAAGTACTGAATTCATTTTAACTTCCATGTCTCTGAGTCTGCCAAAAGTCACTATCATATCTCACCAACTATTCTTCTTTGACTATGGAATATATGCCAAATTTTGTAGTTATATCACATATTCTTTTGTTAGTAAGAAAATGCAATAGAAAAAAAAATACAAAACACGAATTGACAAAATCTTATAATGCTGCAGCCCTGCTTATTTGGAAGCACTGGTTCACAAAAGCATCAGCATAATCAATTACATACACATACAGAAAATCATATTTACAAATGCAAAGCCAACACAACATTGATTTGCAGCCATGATGCAAAAAATAAAAGATTACAAACTTTTTCTTGTTCGAAAATGCACCAGCTACTTCAGAAGCCTTCCGTTTCTTGCCCGACTTAACGCATGGAGTCGAAAAATCTGGTGTGGATGTTATAAGATGATTCTCATCTACTTCCGGAGTTCCCTTCCCAACCATTTTCTTCAATCCATTCAACACACCTGTGACAGTACAATATAAAGCAAAGACATAAACACTATCAGAACTGTTATTCATTATTCTAAGCAGTTAGTTGCATTCCATTTCCTGATCAGTGCACAGAGTGATGTAAATTAATTAACAGTTTACTGGTATTGGGATTGAAGTCCTCAATAAACATCTGAAATGGCTACAAATATGAGAGTGCATGAAGAAGGAAGGTTGTTGCCTGGGTGGATGTGTATCAACCTCTCACATAATACTAACTGCAGAACAAAAATGCTTACAAGTGAATCCCCATTCAAGTGTCAATGCTTTTTTAAAATGTGTTATTATTCTCAAAATTCAATATTAAAATTGCTTTATTAGATGTCTACTGAACAATTCATTAGAAACAGAACCACTCCTCTCAGCAGAGTCCATAAGAATTAACTGTTCCGAAGCAATTTTTTTGTATGTAAGGGGAACATTTTTGTAAAAACACAAAGTATCCAAAATCAATAAAAGTAGGGATAATATGTGAATAATGTGATTTACCTTGCAGCTATTTGTAAATTATAGCCTCTCTTGGGGGGGGGAGACAGACAAGTCTCACTGCACGTGCTACTCACTATTCTTCCTATATTTCCAACAGATTTATTGCTCTGTCCGAAGTCAGAACTCCTACACACCGCACTGCACTGTCACATGTCAACATTTATACATGAACACAAGTTCTCTGAGTATCTATTAAATTCAGGAGGGAATTCTCACTTATTTGTTATGGCAAAGCACAAACATACAGCTCATCACATCGTACAGCTCTACTGGGACTCACTCGGGTATTTATTTATTAGCTCCTTGCAACCTCCTTTCAAAGTTCTGACTGTGTGGTACAGTGAAAACACTTATTAGATGTAAAAGTGGCTTTTCACAGAATGACTTGCTGTAACGTTTTGTCTGTTTTAGCACCTTATTTACTTCACACACAATACAGGAAATGACAATTTTTTCTTCCTATCACTGACATGAAGTTCAAAATTTAACCTTCCATTAAGTGGGCTAATGAATGCTCACCCTTCCATTCCTCAATTTCCTTCATGTGTTGGAATTTAACAAAACAATGCCTGAACCTCTTGCAAGATATAGTCCTCTTACTGTATATTTCTCAAACAAAGACATACAGCACATATAAATGAACTATGCTCACTTGCAGCAGTTGTAACATCTTCCTCTACCACTGCCTTGTACTCAGCATGAACATATGTGGGAATGTGTAACTCACAGTGGTTAACTCGTCCCACATGTGCGTAGTCTAACACTACTCTGTGTTTCTTGACAGACAGTTTATTTGGATATTTACAGGCCACTTGTGTCATCCCATTTATAGTATCTGCGTGAAAAGAACTGAGCACCATGACAAGCTACAAGTTTTCATTGTGCTTTAATGAAAACATGCCCTCTTGCCTCATTTCGCCCATCTTATTCTCTTTTAGATTCCATGGCACCTCTTATTTCAGTTGCACTTTTGTACCAGCTGGTAAAACATCCATAACCAGCAGCTCAACACCCAGCTATGATGAGGTATAGTACCCACAAGTAACACCATGACAATCTGAAGGAAGGATGAGAGGGACTTTCAAAAGAGCAGACTGCTCCAGTAACGTGTTGCAACAAAAATAGCAGTAAACTAGTACTTCTGTACAACTGATGGATGCATTTAGTTTCCATATGTGGGGTTGGAACTGACTTCAGATATATTCAGTTTCTGCCTAGGTAAAAACTAATTAAAGTTTTTATTTGCTAATTGTTATTATGGAAGGTTCAAAATAAGTGAATGGAAAAAAAGTGAATACAAATACAAATGTTGTTTTGAATAAAATAACCAGATGTTGTGGGTTCTTTGAAATGTTAAAGCTGAAAACTTAGTTCTCCAAGCTTATTCATCAGTTATTTAGAATACTCACAACCAAATAGTGAAAAACTAATATGCACCACTGGCAAAAGAGATAAGGAGAACAAACTGCCACTACTACAAGATTCAAGGGTGAATACTTTAGAGATGCAGACATAATACCATTTTCACACATTCTCTATTTGCAGTTAACAATTCATTCTTGATTTTGTATCAATATTTTTCACACCCCAATCCCATAGGCCCAAATCTGCCAATCACATTTTCCCAGACTTCATACTGGGTATTGTTCACCTTGCATGTTCAAGTGCTGGCAAGGACCATGGCATAGTCAATTCACCTTACAGACACAGAGACACAACAAGGATCTCTGAAACGCTGGCAGTAGAGCCCAGTTCCATGCAGCACTTTCAGCCAAATACAACCAACATCAAGTGTACTGTATGTTTCTCTAATACTTCTTCCCATCCTGAGTTTGTACCAATATAACAAACACTACATCTGAATTGGTATCAATACATTTAAAAGTAACAAGTAATGGAACATACGCGTTATTGATCCACTTCTCCTTTTCTTCTTTTTCTTGCTCTGCCTTGATAAATCACCATCTTGCTCATCATTTGATATCGAAGGAGCAGAGCTGTTTGCTGCCACCAACTTCTCATACACATTCTCCGGCAAATTTCCAACTTTATCAGCATTACTTATCAGTAGCTACAATAAAAATACATTATAAATTGTACTACGACTATCTAACACATAATATTCACACTATCACAGATCATAACTACAGAACACTTTCAGCAACATGGGTGTGCATCATGCAAACCCTCCCAGTAGGGTTATATCAGGAGTTAGTCCACATCCTTGAAAGATGTCTTGGATGATTTGGGAAACCTTTCAGCTGACTAAACATAGGAAGTTAAAAGTTTAAATCCTTAGCAAACTGTTCGTGAATCATCACATTAAGTTTAGTTTCTTTTAAAATCTTTTTAGAAGAGCATGCCTGAAAAATCATTCATATACAAAAGTTTGACTTTACACACCTTTCTACAAAAAAATTTGGGGCAGAAAGTTGTAATGTAAAAAAGATGTAACTACTGCTTTACAGAGTTACATTTTACAGGCCAAATTGGGGTTGAAAAATGACGCCCGCATAGTAGTGAGCCAACACAGTTTCTATTTCTCTTCATAATTTATAACCTTCATCCTGAGCCCAGCTACACTTCTATTGTACAAGTATTCCCCATTTTTTATACACTTTCAAAAAGCTTCACACTACTGGTCAAAATAATACCCTAGGAACAACACAGATTTCCTGATTGTACTGAATACAACAAGGCACCCAACACATGTAAGAGTTCCACTGTCAAGAACAGATTGGTATTGTCTTCATCCTAATATAAAAATTAGATAATATTCAGGGCATACAGAAATTCACAATTGCAGGAACCGTAATTCATTCATGCCCACAGACAAATTTTCCCTTTGTAAAATGTCAGCAAATGTGTATTTTTGTGGAAAATGTGAATGCAATGTAGCAATGCAGCGAAGATATTCACATCTGCAGACTCTAAAATGTGATTCCTTGATGAGCATTAAGGTAAAAATTCCCCTTAAAATTCTGGAAATGCACAATTTTCACAAAAAAATGCAATTAAAGTTCTATGTACTCTGTTGCTATATCACATTCAACTGTGTTTTCTGTGATAATTATGAGAACGTAATTATTTCAGCCATAATTCAGCATTACCTTACACCAGTAACATACACAGTGCATGTCAGCAGCAAAATGTGTATGGATGCCACTGATTCCAAGTCCTGAGTACCATGTGATCTTAGTATCTCCCTGTTTTTCATATACTCTAACAGTACATGCAAAACTATGTGGCCATGGACATCAGTTGAACCCTGTGCCTGTATTTCATGAGACAGGCAAAGTATGATACTTTACTTTACCAAAATATAGTCTAAAATTTGGGGTACATAAATTATGTGAGTAAAGGTATACGCAATAATGAGTACAAATTTGGACTGTTGTGCTGGCAAATATGACCCTGAAATATTTAGCATGAAATTTTCTCCTTCAGTTTCTAGCAGCATTACAACTTCATATACACAGTTCATACCAAAATATATACTGGCTAAAACTACCTTTACTCAGTATGGTCAATATTGAGCATGTGGGCCGGCATACTGCAGCCTTAATTATTCAATGACAAAACAAAAACTGAAAACATATCCATGTGTTCATAAATCATTTCAGTGTCATTCAATGACATTGCTTGCAATTATTCTAGGATCATACTAGGCCTAGCTAGCAGTGCTCAGCCCATGTTAGGTTGTCATGAACCAAGAATAGAAAAATAAAAAGGAAAATCACACTATGCAAAGTGATGCACATGCATTCATGGAAAGAATAACAGTCTGATGTGACATCAGAAGTACTTGTTTTAAACAGATGTAGAACAAAATTATTGTTTAAATTTATCTCACAGCCAGTACGAAGCTGCAAGGTAAATGGAAAAGCCTTGAGCATTAGCTAAGACAAATTTTATAAAAACTTTCATGCTTCACGGAACAACAGCATTTGAGGCCATCTTAAATACTATTCAATAACAGCAGTCAGCAATTCCCCATCAGTAACACATTTAGGTACGCACTTCAACAACTTGTACATGGTGACTCAGCCTTGATGTGCCAGAGACAACAATCCTCTCCTCTACAGGCATAACTGAAGGAGCAATTATAATAGCCAAATTCTTTACATCCATCTTGTTTGTGCCAGAATGGGATGCCACCTCCTGAAGGAACTGTAAAGAATGTGAAGAAAATCATCTCCAATGTCATCTATAATACCACATCACACTACTGGACAAGTAAAACTCATAACAGAGATGTCTGATTTTGAGATCTGCGCTCTTCTGGGAAATAACGCAGTGTATAGTGGTAATTCTTTTCTAACATTTCAGGACAACTTATTGGTCTCTTCTTCAAGTGTTAAGAAGTGTGTTATGGAAAGGCCTTTTCCATAGCATACTTTTCTATTTATGTACTTGTGTTTTCTACCTGACAATCGTTGAATGGAATGACCAAAATGTGTTATAGGAAAGTAGATAAATGAACATACGGACTTTGAGTGTTGTGCTTTTCTAGACTAAATCACTACATATAACTGTTCTGTAATTTACTCACAAAGAGAAACATTTTTATACAAAACTTTCTTCTATACGACAAACCATTCAGAAAGCAAAAAACACATGGCAGGTCTAAAATTGGAACCGTTGTTAGTTTTTCAAGATATAAAAACTCAGGCTAATTACAGCACAGGACATCAAGACAAAATCAACAGATGTGATGGAAACATAATAAATATCAAGTTACAGTTCCTATTATCAAACCAAAACAGTTCATGTGACCACCACAACCTTTTTACACTTTCCTACAAGATGTACCTGAAGTTGTTTCATACTTTCTGAAAAATACTTTCCAATTAAACACACCAGTGTTTTACTATGAATGGTGCTAACATTGTCCATGTCTCAAGTTTAAATTATGGCTATGTTACTGCTATTGAAAGCAGGCAGAAAGTAGCAAGTGGGGTGTCCTAACACAACATTACATTCATTCAGTTTCATAAAATCTTAAATTTGGTCAATTGACCTTTAACTGAATCAGGTGACACAAAGACTAATGCAGCTTATTGTTAAAGTTCCAAAAAACATACACTATACCTGTGGAACCCTAAATATCAGGGCAATGACTGTCTGGATACAGCTGATGAAATTTTGTGTAGTAGCAAGCCTCAAGAAGCTAAATAATGATGTAAGAAACTGATGAGCAGATGTATTTAAAAAAAATCTAAATGTTAAAATATTTTCTGTCCTTGGGTTTTACATCCCATGGCCAATCACTTAACTGACTGTATTATGCCAGCTCATAACCACAAATGTCAACAATCTATACAAACAATTAAGTCACCACTGATCAAAACACAGTGTTAATAAGAGCAGGAAATAATTTTTCTGTGTCTTTACATGTCACGCAAAAAACAGAGGCACACTGTTGTAAATATGACTCTTTAAAGTTTTTTGATTATTAAAGTATTTCTATTCTGACTCAGTTCACTTGAATGAGGGATGGTAGGCTCAAACCCACCAGCACTAGATGCTGAATATGCTACATTCTTTGGAAACACTGGAATATGTTAAGACACTTGGTACACGGTGTAGAACACCAGAACACCAGCAGTTATAATTACTTTTTAAAAATCCCACCTGAAATGTTGCTTCACAAAACTGCAATCTTTTATAAAGGTGTGTTCGTGAGGTGACACATATAAGTATGTTGGACTATTTCCATCATTTTGCTTTAGTTAAAAATACACTTTTTTGAGCCGACTCTGCTTCATGATCAGGCACAAATAAGTAACTACAAACCCTGTTCTATTGAGTCCGTTAAATTCAACTTCTCTGTTACAAGCAAACAACATTTGTGAAGCTGATCCTCTTTCCATCAACAGGTAAAACAGACCAATTATGAAACCCACTCTGTTGGCACCAATGTACTGAGTTATCTAAACAGATAAATAATTTTCGATTTCTATCTGATGACAGACACACAGCCATTTTCTGCAATGTTGCATGTTTTTAACTACAAACAAGCTGAAGAAAAAAGACTGAAATATGTCACCTCAACTCAAATCTCTGTTTGGTGGTCATACATGACTACACATTACAATACACAGTTCAAGTACATTTAATTTGTAATTACATTAGAGGGAGCAAACTGTGGCTTGTGTGCTGATTAGCAGATGCTGATAAATCCCCACTGATCACCTACATACCCTGTGGCTTCAAGTCCAAAAAAATGCTTGTCATGTTTAGATAATGTAACATAATATACAAATTCTGCAACAGCAAACTTGGCATATTATTAAACTTACATGTGGCCAGCATGTAAATGGCATTTCAACAATAAACTACTTTCTTGTATCTCAATATATCCTTTCACTTATGCTTTTTATAGTTAAAAACAAAAATCTTTTTATTTTGAATTCAGAGAATCATACTAAAAGTACAAGACAATTCAATAATTTTTATCAGCCCACAACTAATCTTACTATATACCAAAGGGGAGTACATTATATGGACATTAAGATCATCAATAATCTTCCTCCATACATTAAAGGTATAAGTTACAGTGTTATGAAGTTTGAAATTTGTTTAAAAGATTCCTACATATACATTCATTTTACTCCATAGAAGAATATTTTCAATATAAATCTATCACAAGCTGATAATGTGCTATTAAATGTCTTTAATAAGACCATTTACTTAATACATAGTCTTAATAATCTATGTTTGTTGTCACTAAGTCTCACAAAAAAAAATCTTAACATTTGTCATCTTTATGTTTGTCACATGCGTATAATTGCTATCTATATTTATTTTGCTATGATTTGCTTCTTGTCTGTTTCTAACTTGTTCCTCTGTGACTATAGCCATATCTTCCTATGCTTTTCTCATTACACAGTGGTTTGTCCTGCTAGTATTAAACACCATTCATGTACTTGACTTGGAATCAATTTCTGTTTGATTCCAAACATTTATATAATTTAATATAATTTTACATAATGTATTACTCTTAACATGCTCTATATCCTACTTATTGTTTTTATTGTGCATTTGGGGAACGTTAAACAAAATATTAATATATATTAAGTAAAGTAAGCAAATTCATATTAAAACAGCATAGTAATGCAAACTAACCAATTTCAGCAAGATCTGTGAAACAGTTCATAGGACACGTGAAAAACATGGATGGACTAATGTTACCTCCACATATAGCATGCTTGTCCATTTTGTAACAAATGCCTAATAAAGGAATAATAATAATTAACAAGATAAGTCAAAATCTTACAAGTTAATTTTAAATTTTCACCTGCATCAAATATGCCAACGTGTTTATGTGTGCAGTTGGTATCAGCAGACATGTTAGCAATGTTCCTTCTACTTTCTTTTCTTTTAACAGCAAACATCTGCAAAAAAAGTATGTTTATATATATATATATAAAGTGAAAAATACTGTTAATATCGAACAGTGGTTCCCAGAGTGTGGCAAAAGATATATGAGATAGATGTCCTAGAGCAAGTTTCTGAAACTTCCTAGTACCATAGATCCTTAAGGCACAACGTGCTTTATCACTTAAAAATGGAAGTTACCAGTAAAAAACATACTTACACTGTAAAAACCATACATAAGTCAATGTAAAAATTTATCAGAAAAACATTGTTCTTAGCAGTAGTGATAATAAAACTCAGATTACAGAAAACCTAAGGGAAGAAACTAAACATTCTGCTTAGCAGAGTCTGCTCAACCAATGGAGACAATGTTCTAAAGGGCTCACAAAAAATGTGATATCAGGTACTTTTGTGTGCCAATATTTCAAGACATACTATTCCAGTGGGGTCATAAAAAATATAAAATCATACACTTTTGTGTGTGCATCATACCCAAGACTAGTGTAATGTAATGTAGTGTAGTGGATTACACATACAGTGTCTCAATGATGATACATTCAAGCCAAAACATGCAGTAGATAATAACAGTTAAATAAGTAACTGTGCTTACCAAAGCACAATAATGCAACAAATTTGTACCTAAACAAGGATATAAAAATAGTGCTATATTTATTTTAGAACAGTTGCAACTTTTGCAGCCTTTCCCACTTGCATAACTAGGATACATGTAAGTTACAACCAGCTCCTTTGCATACAGAAGAAACTGATATTGAAACAGTAACATAAAGACTTAGGCCAGGATAGCATAGCCAGAATAGCAATTTGCTATGTGCTGGATGGTCAGGGGTTCAAACCATTCAGGGTAAGATTTTCCAGACTCTTCCAGACCAGCTCTGAGGCCTACCCCAGCCTCTTGTAAAATGGTGCCCCACAGGTAAAGTGCCCGGGGCATGATACTGACCACTGATCCCCTTCTAGTGCCAGGGTTGAGTTTGGGTAGAGCTACACGTCTACCTACGCTCTATGCCTGCTTGGCATGTAACAGGACATCCTTTAATACAAGGTTATTCAGAATTTCTTGACACATTTAACAAAATCGGTACTCCTGAATGGCGGAAAGGACTTCAACATGCAACCCACACATAGCCTCCCATAAATCCAACCCCTCGTCCGTACTTCGGAGTATCATGGATTCATACTCTACTCTGGGTCACGTGGGAGGCGGTAACAGTTGTGGAGGGTATACCCTAATGGGGGTTGCTACAACACACTGGCTAACGGTGTTCTGGTCTACCGCAGCCAAGAAGGAAGGTATCATGCCAAGGGCTGCATGGCACTGAGGTAGAGATAGCAGTGTCATTAACAACTGCCTTGGGGAACCAGGCTGCACCCCACTGTATGTAGGCCATCCATCTGCATGGGGCTCTGTGGATGGTGACTTTATGTTTTTCCCCATAGGTAGGAGGGCTTCTTTTTGGGGATTCTGGCAGACATACATAAAAGAATGAATAAATAGACCAGTGGCTCTTGTGACAGAGTATCCCTGTCCATTGGGACACTGTTAGGGAACATGGAGGGGACTCCCTTACCAGGGACTCTGAAGGAAAGATGAATTTTCAGCAGATGGGATGTAGAAAGTTCTGTGGATGCGTGTCTTCGTAGGGGTCCCATTAGGGAACCTTGGGAGGGGGTCCACTTACAGGGAACTGTGAGAGATAGTGGGGGGAGGGCTCTGGAAATGGAGCATCTCTTTTTATGGTGGCTCTGTTAGGGGAACCTGGAGGTGTAAAAGAAGGCTCTGGAGATGGGCACCTCTTTCCATGGGGGCCTAGCTGGGAAACCTGGGAGAGGGCTCATATGCTGGGAGCTTATGTGTGGAAGAAAGTTCTGGAACGGGTGTCTCTCCATATAGGGGCCCCATTAGGAGATCTGGGGAGGGGGGGGGGGCCTGTCTATCAGGAACTTTGAGAGGTGGATGAAGAGTTCTCTAGGATTGGGGGATCTCTCTCTGAACAGGCTCACAGCAAAGGGCCTTGAATCAGAGCTCCTTTACTGGGTACCCTGAGTTGTGAAAGGAAGGCTCTGGGGAAGGGCAACTCTCTTCATGGGGGCTCAGTTGGGCAACCTGGCGTGGGTTCGTCTACCGGGGACTTTGAGAGATGGCTGAAAGGGGCCCTGCAGGTAGGGCATTTCTCTCTATGGGAGCTCCATGAAGGGAGGGCTCCCTTACTGGGGACCCTGGAGGATAGGTAGAAAAGGCTCTGAAAATGGGCATCTCTTTCCATAGGGGTCCCGCTGGGGAACCTGGAAGGGGGCTCATTTACCAGGGACTTTGCAAGATGGATGAAGGAGGCTCTAGGAATGGAGCATTTCTCTCTGAAGAGGCTCAGTGCGGAGGGCCTATGGGGAGGGCTCCTTTACTGGGACCCTGGAAGATATGTTAAGAAAGGCTCCAGATACAGGCATCTCTCTTCATAGGGGCCCCTTTATGTCTGAGGGGAATCTGGAATCGGGGGGGGGTCATATATCGGGGACTTTGAATAATGAATGAAGGAGGGCTCTAGGAATGAGGCATCTCTCTCTGAGGGGAATCCATGAGGGGGACCTGGAGGGAGGGCTTATTTACTGGGGATTCCGAAAGATATGTTAAAGAGATATATCACGAGAGATGTAAAAATGCCCTGTAAGCGGGTATCTCTCTCCAAAGGGGTCCTGCTGGGGAACCTGGAGGGGAGTCGCTTGCCAGGACTTTTTGAGAGAAAAGGATAGTATATCTGGGTTCCTTTCTTGGACCCAGAGGGTATTAAGATCTTAAGTCTGGGGGCCATCTGGAACTTTGGTAAATGGACAGGGCTCTCCTGAGCTGATATCAGATTATGGAGCACAAAGGGGCCGTCTGTAAGGTCTAGGTGCTTCGGGACCATAAAGGCTCAAACCCAATGCAAATCTATCTAACCCACACATAAAAAGAGAAGCTCTCCAACTTTATTTGTACATCCCATGGGCGCTTAGTTTCATCAGTGGCTGTGGCTACCACAATCAGCATTTACCCCGATGCTGAATCAGATGCATAACCGCAGACCAGGTGCTGCGTTGCTGACTGCCAAGATCACCTGAGCTAACGCCACGAGATTTTTTTTTTGGGGGATATGTTAACCCTTAGCCACCGAATGACATATATATATATGTCGTGCAGTGAGCCCTTTAAATGGCTGAACGGCCATTAAAGTGGATGTGGGGGGGGGGGATTTAATTCCGGCACCAAAGGGTTAAGGACTCTGTTTTACTGCCTCTACCACAGGAGCTGCCTGAGCTTCAAAATTGAATCATGGCTGCCATCTCAGAAATTGATCCAAACATGCTGCAGCAGGTATGGGTGGAAATGGATTATCAACCTGACATCTGCCATGTCACAAGGGGTGGACACACACAGCATTTATGAAGTACATATATATATATAAACTGTAGAGTTTCTCTTCCCATCTGTAGGTCACATGTTACAACCATTTCTGCCATTCAAGTTATAACCATACAGCTCAACTTTCTCGCTCATTCGGTTCACATGAGACCTAATTTTCAGGGACTACCGTGGTTTGAGTTTGATGGGCTTGGTGAAGATGAACTATTAGTACGATTTTGCTGAATTGATAATCTGGAGAATCTGTTGTGAATTTATTTTCAGTCACTGGGTGCTAATTTGGTACAGGTTTTTATTACATACAATAAACATAGTACAGATTACTCTCTCACGTAGCATATTCACTGCATATTAACCGTTAAGGAATAATAAAATTATATTGTATGAAACTTGGTAATACCGAGTATGTCCAATTTAATATTATTTGTTTTAAAACTGTACACCCGTAGAAACACACATATTTCTAATTATCTAATTTAGTCTGTTAATCTAGCCTGAATCTGGAGCGATGCACACGCGCGTCCTCCTCCTACGACAATCGAAAAACTTGAGTCTCGTTCGCTACAATGTGCTTAGTTAGTTTCCCTGTTTCAAAATTCCCCCCTACTTTAATTTGCCTAACAAGCCTGATTAGTCCCCTGTAAATTTGACAGTCTCATAATAGGCCGAAAACTTCAAAATTTTGTATTCTTCCTCCCCCATGGTTCTTATGAGTGATGTGATATCTTTTAACTTAACATATGTAACCCCCCATATAAGCGTGTTCTACTGGACATTTTTAATGGGCTACCGTGACTAACACGGTATCCACCCCCTTGTGATTTACATTTCAAAAAAATGCCAAACCCTCAAATTTTGGCTGTCCCAGCAGACTTCAAAACTCCATTAAATTTGACGTTGACAAATATGTAACAACTAGAATTCTCTTTTGTAAATGCTTACCACACCTTCTATCCTATTCTAACCTCCACTTGTCTCTTTCTTCAGTTGTCTGTTTATCCTACTTCACACATGACCCTTTCTTACTCTCTGCCCTATAACCGTCCTTCTCTTTGCTATACCCCTGACCTTTTGTATCCCTTACCAGATGCTTCTGACCTCCCTCATTCAGAAACATTTGTATTCCTACATTTCTGAAAATAATTTTGTACCTTCTAACCAAATAATTGTTCCCAGAGGTTGTAAAGTGTACCGATTTTATGAAATGTGTTGGGGAATTAAGAATACATGTGTATAAAGACTTATCCATGTCAGTGCGTGATGCCAAGTGGTTGTTCTAAAGGAGGTAAAAGTAAAGCTAAGGGATAATTCTTGGAAAAGAATACGATTTTAGATGTTTGTTAGTACAAACTGCATTACCGAGAAAAGAAATTAGACAGAAATAAATTCTGGGAACCATTATATGACCATGATGTACAGTACTTAACATAAATATTCAAAACAGCACAATGTAGCCCCATCAGGTAGGAACTGTACTACTGTGTTGTCAGGTAACTTCGTCTGCCTTTTGGCCAATGCAGGCCACACACTGCTTGTGCCCTTTACCTTATTCTAACCTTGGCCACAGTGAAGCACACAGGTATCTTTTAAACACTGTGTATGCCTCTATTTTGAAATTCAAAGTTATGGTAACTGTGCAGGATCATTGTCCCCATTCGGTGTTAGCAGGGAAGTACTTCCGAGTTGTAGTTTAGTCTTGGCACATCCAGTAGTACTTTGCAGGTTCCCTTTTTGAGGTCATTTCTTACTTCATTTTTTTTCCTTTTATGTTATTTGTGTGTGTTTTGAGGGGAAGAAGGTACTGTCAGATAAAGTTTTGGTTTTCTTATTGTTACTTCAGGAAAAGTATTACACCTTGTTCCAGGACATAAGTCTGTGTATCGTTGTTAGCATACAATTTGTATTGTGTTTTCATGATTATGGTGTGAGTTGCACTGTAAACTTTTAGACAGTCAAATTTCTTCTTCCGAATACATGAAGACCAATGAAAAAGTTTTATATGTATTTCTGATCTATGCCTGTGTATTAATTTTCTGTCAGTGACACTCTTTGCACTCTTGTTCCCCCATACACTTCCAGTCCTGTGCCAGTGCAACTGTAATTTAGGATGTAGGCCTCACACCATGAGGTACATACGTAGGGTCAAAGCACTTCCTCCAACCCAATTACAAATTTTTATTAAATTTATTTTCATCCTTCTCCTTTAATGTACTTTTACATTTAATATATATGAATATAACATTCTATTCTGTGCATATTTTAACCCCAAAATCCTAAGGAAATTCTAAACAGATTAATAATTCTAAACAAAAGGACTCCATATCTCACACTACTGTATCACATACTTCATAAATTATACCCAAATTTAAACACAAGAGAGTTTTGCAAGAAATTTTACATCTAGCTTGAATGCCACAGAATGTTGATTGAAGGTTTGGTAAAAATTGGGCAGGACATCCCAAAACTTAATAGCAGTGATTCCCAAATTGCACCTGTACAGAACTGAGTGACATGTCAGGGGTTTAGCAGACAATGTAATGACACATTTTATTCAAATAATTTCACCAGCAAATTCTGAGGGTGCCAGGAACAAAGTTTGGTAAGTTGTAACGCTGAGCTTCCTGCCTCTTGGAGTTGCCAGTTTCCCCCATTCAGTGTAGTTTTCCCTACCTACCCTAGATGACAGCAGGTCCTTAATAATTATCTCAGAGACCTACACCAAGTTTCTGACACCAGGTAGCAAGCATTTCACAGTTGAATGGGTTCATTTCCAGTACTGCTTTAACATGCACTATGTTATGTTATACACAGTAAAGCAGGCTGTTAGTTTAGATTCTATGTGCAGGTTCCACATTCAGCAGGACACTCTGTAAAAAGATTGCTATAGTATGTGAATATCCATTTGAGAGATCTTTAAAGGAATGAAAGTCACTGAAATAATTTCAACTTGCCAAATACTTACCTCAGCAGCACATCATGGTAAGCGTGAGGTATAAGTGGCTCAGGCAACTCCCTGAAGAACATCTTTAAAATGTTTGCTACATCAATTACATGATGATCAGGCCCAAACTTCTTACCACGATCCAGAGATGCCTGCATAGTATTCGAATGAGTTAATAAATTGAACATGTGATAGAAAGTATCCCAGGGCCCTAAAGGCCATGCAAAGCCTGATGTACAAGTAATTTGGTACTTAAATATGAAAGTTTGGATGCCTCAGCACTTTGCAGTTCTGATGGATCACTTCCTTCTAAGCCACTGTTAAAGTTACTGGGCAAAGTGTAATATTCCAAATAATTCATTGCTCCACTTAGTAAATGCACAGTAATCCATTGAACCTACATCATCTTCCAAACAATGTGAGAATAAAGACACCATAAAACACTACTTCCTTGATCCAAACTACATAATATTCAAAGAAAAATTTCTAATATTTGAAGACAAGAACTCTGTTACATGTCAAGAAATATTTTCAAACAGTGCTAGGCTTGCTTAGAAGCTGAAATTGTGCAAGTTGAACTGCAGGAAAAAAACGGACTCGCCAGCAGATACAGGCTTCTTAGTTGATAAAGTTCTTGCAACTGCTACCATGTTCAGGGACACCATTAAAGGTACACAGCATAGAATGTTGACAAATTTAGCAGTGTATTAGCTTCTATATTCAACTTTTTCTAATATTTTGTATTCCTCTCAGATGAAAAATGGGCCCATAATTTACGCGGATATGAAAATTCTCCAGTATTACAATGAGTATTTCCACATATACACGTTTTACTGAAACCCGTAATATGGGCTAAATGATTAGGTTACAAACGGACGCGACCCAAAATAAAAGGTTTCAGGAAACCAAAATATCAGCTAATAGCTGATTCACTGTTCTACTCCTAGTAAGCAGATTCATGCTTCCAACAAATGACCATACAAGCAAATTCCATATTCTTCACATATACTCTACCTTCAACTCTTTCTGTCGTGAAGTAGAGCCAGCTTTGCGAAAAATCCCCTCCGTTCCTATTTGTTGTTTTATGTATGAGCAGGCTCTTGCAACAAAACATGGCACTTCAACAGCAGTTCCACAGTTTAGCAATACAGCTTCTTGGTCCAGATGATGCAGTGGCACCTTAAATACTTTCGTCGTCTCTGAATTACCATGTTTAACGTGCTGGAAGATTGATAAAAATTCGTAAAACCTTATTCGAAAACCAACTGGCAAAGTAATGGCAGAACCTAACGCCTACAATAGGCATCTCACCTGTGAATGCTGCTTGTTGGCAGACTTCTTAATTCTATGCTTTACCCCTATATTTCGCAAGTCAGATATAATCACATTGAATAATTCTTCTTTATTACTTCCTGCCACATCGGAGATAAACATGTTTCATTCACCCGTACAATCCTAATTTCTCCATAGCATACCTAGCACATAGTCAAAAGTAAAGAAACCACAGACTGAGATTTCGAAAAAGCTTAGTACTCAGCAATTGTACAAATTTTCTCCCGCTATTGGTTCACATGTAACCATCTCGTCCAATCAGCGATTTCGTCCGTCAGTTGTTTAACCGCTGCATGGCACGCAGATTACATAGAGTCAGGGAGTTCCAATCAAATCACGGGTGTCTGAGTATGTATGTAGATGGCAGCATGGGCATTGTGGTGTAATGAACTTTAAGCGAATCTCTATGTGAAAATGTTGTATATAATAGGGTTAGGGCTTGGAGGAGCTGAAGACATCACTGTCAAAGGACTAGAAATTGTGAAAAGAGCTGAAAGAGTTTATTTGGAAGCTTATACATCCATTTTAACAGTCGGTAAAGAAGTGCTGGTAAGGTTATGTTTGCTTATTTCAGGTTATTTAAAGCGTACAGTTAAAATGCCAAACTTAATTGATTATGACGCACGCTGTGTTTCCGGGCACATTTTTAATGGCTAATGCACCTTTTGGCTGAGGTTCTTAATTTTGTTGTGTTACACTGGATTGGGCTATCTGGGAAACTGTCGGCTGTTAATACAAATCAACTTGAACCGTCATCAACTTCGCAGCGAGAACCCCAGATCTCGCATAGGTCATCAGCTTAGATAAATAACAGCACAAGCCGAATTTTGCGTTTAGCCTTTTATGAAATGTAGGATTTTAGCAGTGCTGCTTCAATGAAAAAAGTAATAGTTTATTGTATAAAATTCTTAATGCTGTTTTCCATGCTTATAAGGAAAGTGCCCTTTCTGCAAAACAATTGGGCAGAAGTATTCGGAAGGGGAAGAAAAAACCTCACCCATGTTAGTTTGTACATTTAGTACTTACACAATAGTTCCAACTAGGGTTATAAATATGAATTTCAATAATATGCAGACATTTAAAATACAGGAACAGTTTTATGGGCGTAGCCTAATCATAGCAGACCGTGATCTCATTGAACAAGGAGCAGATGAAATTCTTCAAGATGCAGGTTCAAAAGATATAGCACTTCTGGTCGTAGGGGATCCATTTGGTGCAACGACACATACAGACCTAGTTCTTCGTGCCAGAGAAGCAAACATCAATTGCAAGATTATTCACAATGCTTCAATAATGAACGCTGTGGGATGTTGTGGGCTTCAGGTTAGTTAATATGAAAGTTTAACATCTTCATACATTAGCCAGCAAACAATTTAGAACCAAAATGTTTTTTTGGATTATTTTGTGTAGTTCAGAGCAGGTGCTTATCTGTAGGTTCCTCTTAATGTTGCTGACAGCTTTACAGTTTTGGAGAGACAGTCTCTATCCCATATTGGACTGAATCGTGGCAGCCTGACAGTTTCTATGACAAAATTTTTGGCAACAGGAGACATGGTTTGCACACATTGTGCCTTCTAGGTAAGTTACCATTAGTGTGGTCTTTCATTATGCCCTTTGTGTATATTTCATGTTTGAAACCAGAACTATGTGTGAGAAAGTGAAAGTACAGAACAAGAAATGCCATTCATTTCACTGTCACTACCAACAGTTTTCATTACACGCTAGGCATCCATTATAAAAATGTACATTTTGAACTGGCATGTACTAATGCATCCTGTTTTGTGTTCAATGAGTGACACTGGTAAAAGGCATAAAATGATAAACAAATAAAAATAATTGAACCTAGGTGCAAAGCCAGAATTTTTCATTTGCAGGGAGGACTGATCCTGAGGCTCTATATAATTTATGTTTGATATTAAAAATTATATTGTGAAAGATAATAAGTACAGCAGATCCATGACACATTCACCTAATTTAAATCATAAAATTGAAACTTCTTGGCCTTTTTAATTTTATCTAAGACATCCAAAGTTGTTATTGTATTTTTAAAAATTCTTATGTATTAATTATCAGCTAATTTTAGCGGCTGATTTTGGCTGAAGAGTAAATCACATAAAATATTACCATTGTGTCTACAAAATCTATGATTTTGGGGGGTGCTGCAGCCCAACATCCCCCCCCCCCCCCCCCCCCCCCCCCCCCCCTCAATATCACAAAAATCTCTTTCTTTGTAGTATTATGTTGAGGTGGGGGGGGGGGGGGGGGGGGAGATGTTGGGCTGCAGCACCCCCCAAAATCATAGATTTTGTAGACACAATGGTAATATTTTATGTGATTTACTCTTCAGCCAAAATCAGCCGCTA
>Ga0131853_10004787_pt1 | contig 24286 bp, 11 predicted proteins | sample TergutLab28metaG_FD_92764 | JGI IMG/M metagenome (GOLD analysis project Ga0131853, IMG submission 92764) | Labiotermes labralis P1 segment gut microbial communities from Petit-Saut dam, French Guiana - Lab288 P1 (version 2) (version 2) | ecosystem: Host-associated > Arthropoda: Insects >...
TGTGTGTGTGTGTGTGTGTGTGTGAGTTTGATGTTGAAGCCTCAATAATGATCAGGCCTTGGGCCGCCAAAGGCTGCTGTGCCATGGAAAAAGCAATAAAAAATATTGAATAGGGTTTAGAGTAATTGAAATCTGAACAACTAGATCGTGAAAATGAAACACATAAACAAGAACACTGGACTAGTCACCACACTGTCTGTTGGTTGTGTTACACCATCAAATTCAGTGGAAAGGTAGTTATAACGTGAGCCATATGGCACTCTCCCACAAGCGATCAAAATAACCTAATTTAATTCTTTGTTTATCATTGTTATTTTATGACACACACCCTTATAATTACATAAAACAAACCACACGTTTTTAAGTTGTAAAACATTTACATTGGCAGTACCGAGTAGTTTCCTAATCTTCTACAGTAAGAGTGTCACTGGATGTAAACAATCGCAAAACGTACGTTCCACTTAGACCTAACTTAATGTATGTCTCTGCTGAAATTCCTTATATATAGCGTGGTAAATTATTACTTCTGTAAGATGGTAAAATACGTGAGGTGTGAAGGACTTGCAGTAGTCGATTCAGCTGTTCGGGAAGATGTGCTTGATAATGTAGCCACTTTCGTGGAAACCGAAACGCATCCAAGATTCGGAGAACATCTGCGCTCCTTTTGTCAGGAGCATTACATTATGAATGGAAAATCGGATTTCTACTTCCGGCTATCCATCCAATTCATCCGCCTCTCGCATTTGTTACCCACATACCTACGTATCTACCCTTGTATCTAGCTATCTGCCTATCTAGTTATCTAGCTACCTCTGTCCATTGATCTACCTATCTGCACACCCACATGTCACTTACCTGTATACCTACCTACATATCGACCAATCGACCAGTTCACCTAGCTACTGATCTCTTTGTCTACATTAAATGGTAAAATTCACCATCGAACAGGCCACGAGGACCCAGAGGGGGACAAGACGTATAGCTCCACTCTTTCTTTAACCTCGACCCTAGATTGGGGTGGATAGTCAAGGCCACGCTCCAGCCGCTTTACCCCGAGGAAAAACCCGGTACCCATTGTGTAGGAGATTGGGTGGGCTCCAGGACCTATCTGGGCGGGTGTGCAAAATTTTGTCCCCAACTGGATTCGATCCCCGGACCGTTCAGCCCGTAGCCAATCGCTATACTGACTACGACATACTTACATATAAATAAGTCTGCATAACGTTAACTGACATCAGGGCGCGCGTATGTTTATATACAGCAGGTCACTAATAGGCAGCTTTGTTATGTGTCGACTCTACCTGACGGCTTGAACGCCCGTCCATTAATTACGAAACCGCCCTCACAAAATGTCGCTGTATAAATCAGCGCCAACTTCCATCTACTTCTCTTTCTACATTATTTCTTACAGCCCATTTACGTTCTTTCTTTGGTTGTGGCTGATCTTACAACTTTCGCATTATCAAGTCCTTTAGTCAAGCAATGACCTTCCAGGTGGTTGCAAGGATATCGCGGAGCAGCGACAGCACTCTCAAAACTTTTGACATTTCCACGTGGAACGAACATCGTGCGACTAGCAGCCCGTTATAGAGACAGTGGTGGTAATATCCTGTACGATATTGCTGCCTGGAGAGGCAGCTTTGTGATATATTTACTATGGAGAGGTCTCTCTTCTTAAACCGATAGACAGATAACGTCTGAGAAGGGAACTGCAGAAGGAGAGAGGCCTAGACAATTCGCGTACTGACAGAAACACGTGTTCAGGACATAAGGTCGTTTCGACATCCTCCAGGCCACCAAACGTAATCATGTTTTCACAGAAACTCAAACCTAAGGCAGGGTTTCCTTATGCGATGCTCTACCAATTCGTTATAAATGCATCATATGCCAATAACGTAATTGGATACACATTAAACTTAATTATACAAAGGTTCCTGAGGATGGCCCCTTGAGGGCTGAAATATGTAGTAGTGTAACAATGTGAATAGAGCGGTATTAACATATATCAGTACATTATTCTTATAATAAAACCAATTAGATGCAATGATTCCTCAAATTTAATTTTGGAATAAAACTCTACATGTTTCGGACAGTTCCTCTGTCCATCATCAGGAGTTTTCCACTGTACACACAGCAATGGTATATGGCATACATGTTTGCTGACAGCTTGTGAGCAGGATGGTGGACAGAGGAACTCTCCGAAACATGTAGAGTTTTATTCCAAAAATAAATTTGAGAAATTAGTGCATCTTGTTGGTTTATTATAAGAATTTATCATGATGCACGGTCACCTGAACGTAAAAAATCAGAACATTAGTCGGATTTTTATGTAAAATAGTTGTCATTACTTTTGTCATGAAAGTATAACACAGTAGTGAAAGATGCGGAAGTTCTGCAAATAGATGTGACAGCTTTGCACCCTTATTTGAAGTTCTGCCATCGACGATTAAAAGTGTCTGCTAAGACATTAAGTGCACAGACGCTCTGAGGCAAGAAGATCCCTTAATTATGCAAGATTAGGGACTCCTCGTGGGCAATTATTCTAGACGATAGACAGTGCTTATTTTCCTTTTAGTCGAAGTAGATTATGCATCTGAACGTCGCACAGTAACGTCGTGCCTAGCTGATAAAATTGTTTTACTAAAAGATAGTTAACACTTTTAATTGATAAGAAACTTACTCCAGTGTGTCTCATTTACGCACATTAAATTTCACATTTCTTGTTGCGGTATCTTCCAAATTTCACTAACAGTTTCTTACAAATTTAACTACCTCTTCTTACACCTCTGTATTATATCTAAATAAAGAAATTTCGGGGAAATAAAGTGATTCACAATCATCTAAAAGCAAAGATAGGCGTTTGTTAATTTTTTCAAACAGTTTTCTTCGAGAATATTTTACGTTCTTTCTCAAAGTATTTTAAGCTTGTTTAAGTGCAAAGTGGAGAAAGGAAAAATATACAGGAGTTTTTTTTTTTTTTACAAAATGCACCTAAAATTTTCAAACTCTCCAGGACAAATTTCTGAAATGAACTTCTTTAATCCTTTACTCAAAATGATTTAGTCTACGAATAGACGCCACGTAGTACCCACTTCAGAATGTAGAATTCTTTTGCTTAAGTGCCATTGGTGCAGATCCCAACTACATTAAATCATGCACGATACAGTCTCATAGCTTGCTACTGTTATCACGCTAGTAACTGTTAAAAATTGTAAATATTCCAAGCAGAATTTTTTGATGGAGTAATATTCTCCACACAGAATGCCACATACTTGGCTCCAGCAGTATATTAGGCCTACTTATCTCATGAAAACCGAAAGATTTATGGGCCTGTAAATTTCTGTCTACCATCCTCTCACTATTCTAAATGTTATAAAACAAGTAACATTAAAGAAAGCAGTACTACGAAATACAGTTTTAGTATCCAAGAGATAGAACAACATTAGTGACGTTAGCGTGACTTAAACTCAAGTCCGCACGAACACCATATTGGTAAAATTAAAGGTGTAAAATTGAAATTAAAATATCATGTAGTTTCTAGTGAATGTGTAACAATATCAAGTTGATAACAGGAAATTAGGGATTTTATGGTTATCAAATACCTCAAAGGTCATTAAAATACAGATTCTTTGACAGGAAAATATGACAATTTATTCGTTAGCGAGGCTAGAATAGGCAGTAATGACTAGACATACAATTTGATGTGCAAAGATTCTTAGACACAAAATTGTAAGTTTATGTTGATAGATTTTTTCGTATTTTCAACCAGTCAACTCGGAATTTCCTATTGTAACTCTTCAAAAGAAGTTCAAAGAAATTCCTAAAAACCTACCAACATATAAAGACAACAACTCCCTTTCTGAAAATGTGCATAGTTTTTTTTAAACCGAAAATTCAACTTTCAGTACGAAGTAATTTCCATCGCAGTTTATCTTTGAAGCCTTTAAGTTCCTTTTTCGTTTAAAATAAAGTTTCAAAGTAAAATTATCTATCTTATGTCCCAATCACTCAACAGCATTACACAAAAAGACATGGCCACATTTCCTACGAAGAACATTAGACTTTTAGTGACATGCAATATACTGCACAATCAATAGAATAGTCTGTAAAATAAAATATTTCAATACTTCAGTTACAACTGACAACCGAATTGCGAAGGAGTAACGTTTCTTTATTTCACTCACGATTCACTTGAATTGTCGCATTTTGTGATGTAATTTATTTTCACGAAAATCCTGACTTCTATAAAAAAAACATGAAACCAAGTAACACGAGGCAAGAATTGTCAAACGTGCACAGTATTTACCTAACAGCCTCAAAGGGCAGCGCTCTCACGGACGATAACATTTAACTAAAGGTCTATAATCCATACGCATTTTACAGCACCTGATAAGTTCAGTATTCGATTCTATAAATCATCTGAAATGTAATTGGAGTGAACAAATCCTGGCTTGTCTCTGCAAAGACATGATCCCGGCCGATATATGTCACTCACAACACAATACTGAAAGTCATGTGTGTGACACCACTGTACACACGAAATACGTTTATGAGCAAATAATAAATTATGTAGGTCAAATTTTTAATTAAACAGCTTCAGATAAGGCGCAATTAAGCGTATGGTTAGAAACCAAAATATGCGCACAAATTCTGATAGAAAAATTCAAGAGTGGCATTCTATTGTTAACAAAAGATATTTATGTTGGAAGTGATGGCTACAGTTGCGGCTGTAACTGTGTCCCTGTTCACAGACAGACAAACCTACACTGTTCTTCCAAAGCTTATGAAAGCGTAACTTAAAATGTGAGGGAGAAATTAGCGGCAGTTGATGTTACAGAACTGAAAAATGGCCCGAGATTTTATAGAAATAGGGAAAGCAACGTTTTAAATTTACGTTCAGAATTTAACTGAAATAAACCATAGACAAATTGAACCAATATCGGTCAAATTTTAAGTATGTCAGCCAGTAATGTAGATGCGCCATGACTATGTGTTAACAACAAGAAGATCTAATAGATAATGTTAAATTGTTTGCGAATTACGCACTGTGAGAGTTTTGGCTGCCCTGTGTCAGCGAACCAATCACTTAACGGTGTCCAGTTTTCAGCTTTCACCTCGTGTTAGATCGATTAAGTTACCTCTGCGTATCGACGATGTCACGAGAGGCCTCTCCAGCTTTATACTTAAGTTGATTATTTTGCAATGATGTAAGGACAGCATATCAGTTGGTTGTGTTTTGCGCTTGTTATCTTCATGTGTGGTTGTCTGTCTAGAATGTAGAAACCTAAGTTGTACTCAAGAACTACAAGTATTTCAGGATGGGTACCATATTACAATATTAGACTGAAGAAAATACTTAAACTTTGAGTGGATAAATGACTTCTTATATTCCAGTCAAATACAGTAACATGTTACATGAAAAGTGTAGTTTATAAGGCCAAGGAGATTCATACTGGGAGTTCTGGGTGGTGAAACCACTTAATTTAGTAAGGAGGTACCAACGATTTGAAGAAATATATTGCCTCCACCTTCCGTTTATAAACTCCAGACATGGAGGTGTTTGTTGCTCAAATATACTGGTACCAATACAATAGGCCACATAGAACAGCCAATATGAAAAGGTAAGTTTGTCCGTGTAAACAAACACAAAACAATAGGCAAATTGCAGCCACAATGCGTCGACGTAATGCGGGGTTTTATTCTTGTATGTTTAAACAGGCGGCTCACGTTAATTATCTAAGCGATTACAGTGCGGCGGGACCGAATGTTGACACAGCTATCGAAATATGACAGTACCCATCACAATAAACACCGTAATAACATACTCGCACCTTTAATGTACACAGAGCTGCAATTTACGCACTTTAACCTGCGTCCCTGTCACATCGTCATCCCTTCAGATTCTACGGAGATCTTCTGTGAGATAGGTCTGGAGCTGTTTGTTACCTGACGATCGATTGGGAGGACGGAGGATGAAGCGGATATGACCTCGTTTGAAGAACTACTTAGCATTTTTACAGGCAAACTGAAACCCCCGGGTTTATACAACGGTTTTCCTCAAACATACTCGAACCGTGTGCTTCCAGATGCAACCCACACACACACACACAAACTGATCTGTAGTATCCAGTTTATTCGTGTCAAATTTATGGTGCCCTCTACAATTGCACCCAATTTCAACACCCCCCCCCCCCACGCCTTAAACTGCCATTCTGTTAAATCCTGCGGCAATTGTATAAATATTTATATTTTGTAAAGCCCTAAAACAAATAAATAAACACTCTCAAGGAAATTAAAATATTGAGTTACGAGATATTACCAGATACATTTGAGGACATGTGCGGGCCGAGTAGCTTAGTCGGTATAGCGACTGACTACGGGCTGGACTGTCCGGGATCGAATCCCGGTGGGGACGAGATTTTCCGCCCGTCCAGACCGGCCCTGATGCCCACCCGGCCTCCTGTAAAATGGGTACCGGGTCTTTCCCGGGGGTAAAGTGCGGACGGGGCGTGCTACTGACCACTTACCCCTTCTAGTGCCGCGGTCACGGAAGAGTAGACCTATACCTCTACCCACCCTCAGGGCCACACCGGGCCTGTAACGGGATCACTTTACCTTTTACATTTGAGTACATGAGAGATAAATAGATAAATAAATATGAACCTTCAATCCCAATTATATTCTGGACAATGTTTTAGTGTCTTTCGCGCTGCATGTTTCTGCCCATATACAACCCATCTTCAGACTCCATTTCTAAAAGCATATGAAGCACGAACGATGATAAAACATTTTTCAAAAACTTACTTGTGATTAGCAGTCTCGTTCCCTTCGTCTAATTATTTATGCATCACAATGTGGTGTCTTGTTCTAAATTATGAGAGGTACCCCTCCGTATTCAAAGCACAACTCATAAGACTGTGACGTTTTACAAATGAACCGGCATGACTATGAATTGTCAACAAAATTTAGTACTAGAGAATAGGTTTGGTTACTTGACTTTTGGCCATTGTCTATAAACACTTCTGGTTTTCAGTTGATGAGGAAATAATAAGGGTATTTGTATCTGATATCCAACTGTCATATAAATAACTTCAAATTCCTGTATGTGTTTGCGATATGGTTTAAACCTGCATTGCGCCAAGAACAGGAAGCGCGTGTCGTGGAACATAATAAAATATAGCGAAATTAACGGCATAACTGACACAAAAATACCAAACAAATATAAACCCATAGTTTTATCGTAAAAATAAATAAATATATATATATATATCGTTTAAAGTTATGTTTATACACAGAAAGAATTATCATATTGTAACAAAATACGGGAGCTTATCTTTTTTAAATGTTCTATGTAATGAAACAAAATATGCAGATCGTGTGGACCCCAGTTTAGAGCGAAATTAGTGGCATTGCTCCTCACTTATTGCTTCATGTTTTCCAGAAGCTGTCAGCCTGCCAGTGACACCCGAAGCTGAAAGTGACGTATTTAGTGATACTGACAACAAATTCACATATTTTGTGCCGACTGAATTAAATTATTACTGTCCAGTAAGCCCGCATATTTAATCAATCAGAATACAATTTCAAAGTGGTACCGTCACAACAGACGACACAAGAACATGCATAAACATTCCATACAGTAAACATGAAGTATTTATGAAGTAAACATCGAATGTTACGCAAGAGACTCGCTGTTGAACAGTCCGGCTGCAAGACTTGTGCCAGCAACAATGATCAAGGCCGATGAAACATGCGAAATAGGATGAGACTAACTTGGAGTTATCCCACCATACTCTCGAATGCAGGATTATGTCCCCACATTAACACGTGTCATAAAAGATGATACTGCTTTCGAACTTCCCGTCCTCTTCCCAGAAGTAATCTCCATGATCATCAGCTCTTTCGGACGTGCAAGAAAAGAGTAGAAAGGACAGTAATTTCCCAGAAGATATTAGGAGTTTTCCGGAAGATACACCCAATATTCTGCAAGTGACGTGCCGAGAATGTGCATGGCCTCATCAATAGGCGCGAAACTCATCTTAGGCAACAGGTGGCTGCCGGATACTGTGGGACAAGGTAGCTGTGAGGCTGAGAACTGCCAGCTATAGCGGCGTAAGGACATGTCAGATTTGCAATATAGCGTCTTGCATGAATGTTACTCGGCTAGAATAAGTCGACCCCCCCCCATCCTCCTCACTTCTTAAGCCATCTGGATCTACTGACAAGAACACAATCCTACCTAAGTTCTTGCACAGAGCAAACTGTCAGCCAATGGATTCTAATTCCACATTTTCCATTCCGTGCATTAAAATTCAATTATTAAAACTCAGACCAACAAATGCACAAAATGTTATTAAAATTAAAAAACAAATATTCTTTCATACAATTGTGTGCTCCCTAGTAATGGGTCAATGAAGCCCGAAACATGTAGAAGTTGGTGATTTACAATATTAATGTAATTTTAATTTGTTGGTCTGAATTGTAACAATGGGTAATATTTAGCTCAGACATTCCAAAGAAACATAATTCCCTCAAATATTTCATGCAGTACATATGTTCGTAAGAATCTGACAATCGATTTGCTAGCCAATAAATTCCCAACTCTGCGAAACCCAAAGGTCCGTTACCTTTTTTTATAAAATACCGCAGCTAGACCTTATCCTAAGCCAGATACATTCGACCACATTCTTAAACGTTATTTGGTCAGGATGTACCTAATTCTAGGCCCCATACGTCCTGTTTCACATTTAGATTTTCCGAAAAAAAATCTGTTTACATTCCCCAACTTCCACAAGCCCCGATTATCGAATTCCACTTTATTTGACCCCCCTATTTGGCTTAATATTTGGTGGCTACAACAAGGTCCTCAATACCAAATACTCCTACTTTCAAGCTTCCTGGCGCTTTCTTTTCCTTTCGTCCAAATATTCTATTTATTATTCTGTCCTCAAGAATCTCAATCTCTTTCCTCACCACAGTATGAGAAATCAAATTTAAAACAAAACAAGAGGCAAGTTATATTTTCGCGCGTTTTAAATGTAACCTTTTTAGATAGATAAAGAAAGACAAAATATTCTAGACTGAGTAGTAGCGAGGTTCCAGTTTACTGATAAGAGTACTTTCGATTTATTTTTGTCGTTCACAAATGCTTCAACTTTACCGTCAATCCGGTGCAGCGGCCACGCTGTGAAATGGAAAATCGTGGAAATGTGGTTTGATTCGGGCAGGTGCAAGGGACTCTTCCCTTCTCAAAAGTGTCCAAAACTGCTTCGGTGCTCACCCAGCCTCCTATTCAATGCGTGCTGCCTTTCCTTCCCTGGAGAAAAGCGCCCGGGGCGTAAAGCTAAGCAATTATGCCCATCTACTGTCGAGCCTCAGAAGAAACGGAGCTACAGTTCTACTCCTGCATGTACTATCACGGCCTACACAGAGACTACGTAACTTTTATTTTATGGTTTTGATCTGCATTCTGGTGGCAATGTTCGAAATTAAGTAGGAATTACCTTCCCAATTACCTAACAAGTGTTTAAATGCCACAAAGTCAACACGTATTTGAATAAGAATGTACAGGAAATGTGTACTTCCTTAAGAAGTGTAACTCAGAATGGTTTGCGGCCTGAAGATTCAAGTACTGTGGGGTGTTAGACCGTGTCGACTCTCATATAATTTCCGACGTTTCGAAGAATCGTACAGCCTTCAAGATCAGCGTGACGTCAGCAGCTTCTTGAATCCACAGCAACGCAGCTGTGATAACCACCAACTTCGCACGGATCTGGACTGTCCTAACCTTCAACGCGCTTCTTTATTGCACATAACATTTAAAAACACATTTTTCCCCCACTGATTTTTTGTTTGTTGTTGCATGGGATTCACAGAATAAACACCAGTTACTTCCTTAAGCAGCAAACACCAAGAGTCTCCATACTGTGCTTTCTGTTGGGCACTAACTACATTTAATGCACTATTTATATGAATCTTAACTTCAAGGGATTAAAGAAATATGATGTCATCTTCGCAACATCAGCAGCAAAAATGTATAAGCCATTCCAGGCTTCTTCCGCCTTCATTGGTGTTGGTGTTTCCATGTCATCTTTGACCAAGCTACGTTCCTTCGGCAGGCTGGATAGTAGTAACACGGTAACGTGGAAATATGCGTATCGTTCATTCTTAATAAGTATTAGCCCATTTGTATCTTTAATCCATAAAAATTCCCTTTAAATTTTACATAATTAGTTTTGTTATTTATTCATTTTATAGTCCCGTGTACAACCGGCAACTGACTTCTATAATTCCGCCTACAGTATCTCAGTTGTTTGCATTAAATTCGAAATTCCAATTCTCACACCCGGATGGAACTTTGGGTACCGCCATTATCTCACATAATTGCAAAAATGTTTCCCTCTTACTTATTTTATGTGTACACAAAATTTCACAGCCGTAGTAAGCGGGCACGAAAAAACGAGAGACTATTTACATCGCTTCAAAATAATAGAAGAGCCAACGTGTTCATGCGGAGAAGGCGTCCAGACAACTGATCACATAATATATGAATGCAAAAGGCTGACAAAGGAGAGAGACAGAGTAAAGAGGACGGTAACAGGAACAAACAGATGGCCAATTACCAAAAGGGACTTGATAAAAAGACACTACAATGAATTTACAAAATTTATTAACGACATACAATTTGATAAACTAAACCTAGAATAAGCAAATAACTGTACCAAATCAACTATAAGATTGTAAAGCTTGTAGTATTACCATTGTAATGGGACAAGCAATAAACCATATATAAAAAAAATACATTCATACCGACATACATACATGCATACACGCATACATGCATACATACATACATGCATGCATACATACATACATACACACATAAAAAATACATACATATATACATACAAACATTCATACCGACATAGATACATACATACATACATTCATACCGACATACATAAAAACATGCATACATGCATACATACATACATACATACATACATACATACATACATACATACTCAAATCTTTGTAGACCTAAGAAGAGAACTGTCCTCTTCTGGACTATTACGCAGCAAGTAGTGGTAATTCCTTACCGACGTTTCGGGATATCCTATCAGTTCATCTTCCATTCTTGGCCCTTGAATACCCGACCGATAGACCGTCCCGACGCGTCGGTAAGGAGCTAAGAATACTCGCAGCGTAACAGTCCAGCGAAGCGCAGTTTTCGTCTACTTCGCGGAGGAAGTCTGAAATCACGCTTTGTAGGCCCAGTTTATTACACACATCATCACTGAGTACAAACAATACGCCACGTCCCAATCGTTTATTTTATTAGGTGAATCATTTTGTTTGTAAGCTTCTCTTTGCGACACATTCTGATTGCGAAATAAAATATCCTTTCAATTCTTAAACACTTAAAATACGCGTTAAACCGCGCAGTTCAAAACTTTCTATTTAGCGACTAAACACATATGGCATTCAGACGCTAACCTCTTATGTAATTCCTTCGACAAGTCTCTCTCCTTGCAACAATCCCACACTGAGAGACTCAAAACCTCCATATATAACTGATTCTAATAACTGTTACAAAGTCACGGGAAGCAAAATCTGCCAATTAAAATGTTCGCGTCCAGCGCGGGGGAAATTATGTGTCTAATTAAAATATCTAGCGAAGCGCGGGGAACATTGTGTATCTAACTAATATATCTAGCGAGGCGTTAATATTCCTGACATACGAAACCCTTGCGATCAATCAGTAGCTATTTAATCGTTCCGTACTCTGTACAGCAGCATTTTCAAAGTGGGTTCCTTGAAAATAAGCAAAGGGTTCAAAAGAACGTTTCACAAAACTTGGGCATTTTTATATCGTCGTAATTATTTTATATACTTATTCTGTAATAATATGAAACTGTGAATACTGAAAAAGAAGTGTATTACATTTTGACAGAAAATACGTTGGAAAGAAGTAGGGGCATAACTTCAAAATACCAGAAAACTGCTACAGTTCCCAACCACACACCTGTGTGAATCTGGATTTGCGCGATACAATATGACAAATCTAAATACAGAGATAAGCTAGACGCTGAGATAACGTTCAGATTACAACTGCCTCGCATTATATCAGGTTTCTTATTCATGTGTTCATCAATACAGCCTCATCCTTCACACTCAGAAATTAACACACAATAATTTAGACTGCTTAGTGAGTGATTAAACGGACTTTGAAGAAATATTTGAAGTTTTCTTGACTAAAAAGTACCAAAAAAAGAGCCTAGTTCTACTTCCCCCTCCCCCTTTTTTTTGTTTTACTTTGCCTATATTGCCAACTCAAACGCAAGGGTGGAGTGCCCTGAAATATGTCAGTCCGAAAAAGTTTCCAGAGACAAAAATTTTTGACAACACTATTGTAAAGGATTGCCTCTCCTTTTTCTGTAAGACCGATTCATGGCAGCATAACATGTTGTGTACGTAGTCTTTGATCTTATTTTTTAGGGTGTTTTCAATTGCTCATATTATATTATTACTATTAATATTGTCGTCAACATTATCATTAGTAATAACGCACATTTTCAATAAGAACTAGTGGACAGACAACAGGGTGTGGTGCTCCAGCTGGAAAACACGGAAGACGGCTAAAAACCCCCATGAAGCATTGTATGAATGTGTACTCAGGTCTTCGAATATCCAGACTCACTGAGATGCGGTGGTGGAACTTCGGTTTCCAATCAAGTTGCGGGAAATTACTCAGTGACACAATGACTATCAGAAGAAAACCCCTCTCATTTCGAGTTACTTGGTGCATCAGTTAAGCCGTTAGTCACTTACACTTGTAAAACTACTGGCATTCATTCATCATTTGAACATCTCTGAAGAAATCAACTGGAGCTGAAACAGCGTAGGCTACGAGACTGACTACAGAGTGCTCGAGGTTCAGTTTCCGGTACAGAGAGGAGATTTATGCCTTCACCGAAGCGTCCCGGACAAACAGATCTGGGATCCACAAAGCCGACTATTCAATGTGTCGAGAGGCACAATTGTGCCATTGGCCACTCACTCCAACCAGAGCCGAGGTTAAGAAAGAGTGGAGGTATACCTGCACGCCCTCAAACTCCTAACGTTGTGCAGAAGGCCACTTTAGTTTCACGTTTGATTCATTAATGCAGCAGCGCCTCATGCATGTGGCACACGAATGAAATTTTCGCTTTTAAATTACACGTGATATCTGAATATTGACAAGAATAATGTTGGTGGGGCAGAGTGTAGTTCATTCAGATAGTGTGGTGTATGACGGAGGCCATTTACTCACCTGAATGAATAAAACAGTTCTTCCTTTCACTGTAAAGTACGGGCGGTCCTTTCTGCTACATTATTGACTTGCTGGAAAGTGGTTGTTGGGACGGAGAAGCAAATCAATCATGTGATTTACGTGAACAAAAATAGACACGGCCTTTCCGTAGTGAGCTTATATGGTGTGGTAACAAAACAATGTAGTGACCGGTGATGTACGGCCTTAGTGCTACTCGTAGCTCCATGGAGCACAGTCCTTCTTTAGAAACTAACAGTTCCTTAGCTATTGCAATATTCCTCACTTTTTATGGAAGCCTAAAGTTCCATGACATGTTCACAGCCCGCCATATCCCCCTTACCTTGAACCAGATCAATCTAGTCCACACTCTCCCAATCTAATTCTTAGGGATCAATTTTAATACTGCTCTTCTATCTACGTCTAGGTCAGCCCAATAGATTCTTTTCTTTATGTTTTCTCGCCAAAACCCTGTTTGCGTCTCTGCTCTCACCCATTTGTTCCATATGCCCCGGCCATATAATTCTTCTTCGTTTCACCACCCGAATAACGTTTGGTGAGTTCTACTAGTCACTGGCGCACGTCATTACACAATTCCCTTCAGTCTGCAGCTACCTCTTCCCTCCCATGTACGATCTCTTTCTCGGAGTTCTGCTCTCCACATATTCTTGCCCCATGTTCCCATATCAGGACGGACGTCCGTTTCGCCGGTATAGGTACAGATTCGTCTATGCAGTGCTGATTTGCAAAAATCGTGTGTCTTACATCCCCCCCCCTCCAAATCAACGAAAACAAAAATGCACCGCAGTTCGAATAATAATTCAGGATAATCGAAAACAGAGGTACATTCTCTTCTAAAACTCTGGTACCTATTTACTAACTGACAATACACTATACACCAGAAAAAAGAAATGTTCAAATGTTTCGTTACCTTCAATAGCATTTTATACCAAAGGCACTTTCTTCTAAAATAACAAACACAAGACAACATTGATTAGTGAGGAGTACACGTGCACCAACAGTAGGTAATCAGACAATTCCTGGATTATCGTTTATAGACGATTTGACAATTGGACCCTTCAGAGAAAATGGCTTACAAAGAAGAATGGATCACAATGGTAAAATTTTGTAATAGAGGGAAATGAATGTGTAATTTTGATAAAACTAAATCTATGGTGTTTAAAAATAGAAGGATGATAAAAAAATAGGTAATGTTGTTATTTGAACAGACAAAACTTTGAGGTGGTAAATGAAGTCACACATCTGAGGCTAAAAGGAACAGGTGAATGGAAGACGCATAGAGAAAAGGCAAAAGCAATAGGTATAAAAATATTGAAAAGATTGACAAATATTTAATGACACCAAATATGAGTAGAGGAAAACTAGAAAACATACATATGAAATGGCCTGTGAGTCAAGAATGATTTAGGGGATAGAAGTATGAGGGATTAACGGGGATGGGAGCTTATGCACAATAAGTAGGGGGCATTTTGCAAGAAGGTGCTTAGGTTAACAATAATTACAGCGAAGGCGCAGCAGAGTACGGATAGCAGAAGAGGGGAGATGTTTTGTAAAATAGCAACATTCTGACTTAGGATTTGACGGATGTAACAAGAAGAATTGTTGAAACTTCATTATGACTTGCAAACAGGAAATATGAAAAGGGCAGCTGGTGCAGGTAGTTGAAGGAAGTAAGTATACAAAACGTGGCTGAGATATAGCTGACAAAATGGACAGTATTGGCGTACAAGGCTAGCATATCAAAAAGTTTGTAAACCGACACAACTATATAGAGAGTCAGCTAAAACAGAATAAAAAAATACGTTTTAAGTGCATTTTGGGCTATGAAGGAAGTGTGTAGACTGTAATTATATATATCTTGTTGTAAGTTAAATGAGATAAATGCAACCTCATGGTACAGAGCAGGAATTTGAAAACTGGAAGTTCTGAGGCAAAGGATGAAAGGAGGAACATGTCTTTTACGTGAAGAGGAAGAGAATGAATCATACATAATTTAGAAATGCATAGAGACGAAAACATGACGAGAACAATTTTTCAACAAAAACCAGCTACAAATAAAAGAAGAAACAGCGTACAGAAAATTAAAGAAAAACACCACGTCATTAGAATTATAACATTTTGGTAAGTTTTTTTAATAAAATGAAATGTAAAATGCAAAAGTAAAATGGAAAATTTGGTGAAGATGGGAGAAGATGAAATTCTGTGAAATATAAATAGACCTAGTGATAACATTTTTTGACGTTTTGTTGACCATGCATCTCAGTATATTTATCTCAGTATTTAACCAAATTGGTGCACAAATTTCTTCACAATAAGTTTTATTTCATGCCTCTACATGTTTCGAGCACATGTGCTCTAAACATTTAGAGGCATGAAATAAAACTTATTATGAAGAAATTTGTGCATCAAGTTGGTTAAATACTGAGATAAAATCTACTGATAACATGTTATATAAAATATATAATTTAATATATTAAGATGAATACTAGAGACATATAACAACAGACATAACCCTAGGTAATGTAAAAACAAAAATAAAGTAATAAGTCTAAACCAATTTAACTTAAGAGGACAAAGACAAATTCTAGAAACAAAAAATTCTACTGGAAAATAAAAACACATTATCTTGCAAAATGAAGTATTTACTTGACTCAATTAAGGTCTTTTCGAGGGAATCATGAAATCGAAATTCGGACATTTTGTATCACTGCCTGCAATTATGCATTCTTGTATCTCTTATTCCTCGGCTATACGGAAGCAAGTATTTGTTTCTATAACACTGTCTCCAGTGTGGGCAAAATACCGTAAGCCACTTTATGACTAACCGCGGAAGATAGTTGCTTATAAACACAATGCCTGGCAAGCTACAAGGAAAACAAACATGCTTCTAATTTCGTTTAAGTCACATATTATTCCCTTTTCCATAAAAATTTAAAATTGATAAACGTAAGAAAAAATACTGAGGTTTCGAAATTGGACACGACTGATAAATCGTGCCTCAAAAACATGCCGTTGGTAAGCAATGCTGTACTAAAAAGTTACTGAGTGTATCGTAGAAAAAAATAATAAACAAAATATACCAACACTTTGTCATGAAAACACAATGACATTCGTAATCAATAATTCATTACTTCGCATCGCACCACACACTTCAGATTTATGCTGTGCCATCAAAAACCAGGTACTAGAATAATCATGAATTCTGAAGATGTTTTCAACAACTAATCGAAGGAAGAGCCTGTACAAAAACACCACTGGAGTACATTAATATTAAATGTTGTCATCTCTCGCGCTTAATACTTCAGTTTCGCATGAACGTTCTCATTCTTTAAGCTTTCAGCTTCATGAAGAACTCGTTTAAGACAGTGCGCTGTATGCGTAAGACCTTGAAACCAAACATCATGTATACAATGAAATATAGAAGTGCTGAGGCAGAATTAAATTGTCTTAAACTATAATAAATTTAAAACAAGAAGTTAATAAATTTGGCATCGTATGTGAATATTGTATTTTTCATAATCAGAATCAGAAATAAATCTCTTTGGCGAAATAATGAAGTTAGCATCTTAAACTGCATGTCTTTCTCGACCCTTCGCACTTGGATTCATCCATTCAACCATATCCATATTTATCCTAGGGGCACAACAGCCTTTTAATGCAGATGTGAACATGTTGCATCAATTACAGGCTTAGTTATAATATCCTTAGGATTTCGCAAAGAGAGCAATATTGTTCCGAATATCAATTGTTACTGAAAATTTTACCATTGAAATAAAGTCAAAATCAATTAGATCAGTGAATGACGTTAATAAAATATAAGGAAAGCAGTGTGTGTGTGTGTGTGTGTAATCCCCATTAAGCAACGGAACTCGCTTCAAAGACTCTAATTCCTACTTCAAGCAACACAGCAAATTAGACAATTTAGAGCATAATTACTTATAGTTATTTTAATAAAATGTCACATCCTCTATGCTTATGATTTTTTTCCTTTCTTGGTAGAAATTCCTAATCTGCCTGTACATTCACCCTTCATAACTCACTTTACATGAAAATGAATTATGAATATACCTTGATTTCTCCCATTGCGCTTTTTATAAGTTTCTTTGCACAAAGGACACGTGTTGAGGGGAATATTTGGACCTAGGAGGGACAAGGTAACGGGGGAATGGAGGGAATTGCATAGCGAGTAGCTAAATGATTTGTACTCCTCACCCAATATTGTGCGGGTGATAAAAACGAGAAGAATGAGATGGGCTGGGCATGTGGCGCGTATGGGTGAGGAGAGGGGGGCGTATAGGGTCTTGGTGGGGAAACCGGAGGGAAAGAGACCACTTGGCAGACCTAGGCGTAGATGGGTTGATAATATTAGGATGGATCTCCAGGAGGTGGGTATATGGACTGGATTGGGCTGGCCCAGGATAGAGATAGGTGGAGGACGCTTGTGAGTGCGATAATGAACCTTCGGGTTCCGTGAAATGCGGGGAATTTCTTGACTAGCTGCAAACCAGTTAGCTTTTCAAGAAGGACTCTGCACCATGGAGTAAGTAAGTAAGTAAGTAATTAAGTAAGTAAGTAAGTTGGTAAGGGACATGTCTGACAGGCTAAAATGCTACCAGATAAATATTACATTCATACGATGAATTCCACAGGAGGAAAAATTTTCCCATTCCCAAATATATGCATAAATGTGCGTTTGCGTATGTTTGTGGCTGAAGCCAGAGACAGCGTCCGAAAATTCGCACTCTTGTCGTAAAAGTAATTAATGCCCAAATACATTACCTTTACTAGAATTTTTTTTACCCAGTACAAAACAGCAAACATTAGCTAGAAAAATATTTCGGAAAATTAGCCCTACTTATGCTGAACCCAGTGGCCGTGCGGTCTAAGGTGTCGGTCTGCGGCCGCTCGCCTTCTGAGATTGCGAGGTTTGAATCGAAAAGGGGGCATGGATGTCTGTCTGTTGTGAGTGTTGGGTGTTTTCAGGTAGAGGTCTCTGCGACGAACTGATCACTCGACCACAAGAGTTCTACCGACTGTGGTGCGTCGTTCTATGTGATCTAGAAACGTCGTGAATAAGTAGTCTCTGGCCCACTGGGGGCTGTTGGGCCAAAAACGCCTACTTACAACTATAAGATGGTACTAACAAATTACAAGTATGTGTATTAAATCGGATACACTCAACACTAGCTTTATCAGTTTATTCACGGCTACTTGTTTCGGATCTAACTGCGGCCATAATCAAGGTTCATATAGGAAAACTTCATGCATGAGAAGAATATCTCCCCTTTAACATTAAAAATGCATTATAAATGTATAAAACCGTTTAAATATATGTTAAACACGAATGACGGTCATCCGTGGAATGTCTGCGTATATATAAATATCTAATGTATATATCATATACATTTAAACGGCTTCATGTATTTATAATATATTTTTAACGTAAAATGGGAGGTCTCCTTCTTATGCAGTATATAATGTTTCCCGTATCAACATTTATAAATGCCTGATGATGGATAGCCCTTAGAGCCGGAATATGTAGCCATGAATAATCTGATAAAAACTTGTGTTGTGTGGGACCGCTTTAGAACCTACAGCTGTGAGAGGCTTACTTATGCCAGTGGTGAGTAGATGAAACATTGTAAACACTGCGCTGAAAGGCACAACAAATCCCCTTTTTTTTGTGGTGAAAATAAGCCAACGTGCCTTAAGACAGATCCTCGCCGCCGTGTCTTGTGGGATGTAACGCCGCGTGGTCTAGCAGCAATACACCAAGAGCTCCTCCTTAACGCCTGTAATCCCTACCCGTTTACAGAGGCACAGTCTAGGCAACTGCGATCTTAAACCTAACCATTCTTTAACAACTCCCTCCACCAACTCTGCCCTTCACATTATCCTGTTAGTAACTTGATTCAATAAGGGCAAAATAATCAAGGATATAATCTAATATCTACGTGCTTCATTGTGTGTGCATTATAGAGCGGCGATATATCGTTCTAGCATTTTTTACTCAAAATGCTTCACACAAAGCTTCTGTAAGTCTGGCACGCTTTGTGCGGAATACTCTGTATATACAGCGAGCACAGCCCAGCTGAGAGACCTAACAGAGGCTCAAGGTAACAAGCTGTAGTAAATTGTGAGGCATGTGCACTCGGATCTGAACACTGGCATCGATAAATTTCGTGCCCAGGCTTTACAAATTAACTCGTATATTGCAGAGCATACTAATTCGCACGTGCAAATTATTAAGGGTTGCCAAGAATTAAAACCCTGCCCCAGCAGAAAATATTTAAATTCAGAAAAGAAAAGACTAGTTTATATTCTTTTCTCTCCATGTCTGTCTTTACCCATCACATCTAACGCAGAGATTAAAGAACGAGTACAGTTATACCTGTACTCCCCCGCTGGGCCTTCATGGCCTGTTCTAGGGTGAAATTCACATTTACCTTTTACCTGCCTCTCTTTCCTTTCGTCTAAAAATTCCATTGCTGGTGGAAATTTACAAGAAACGAATAGTAGCAGTTACAGTTCTGTGGCTGGAAAAAGTCTGGGATTACAACAAAAAAACTTATTTTATCTTACTTCATTTCTTTCCTACGTCTTTGTCTTTTGGTCATCGTTGAACTCCTGTCTTGGGCCGGTATAAAGTACCAGTACTACCGACCAATAATTAAGCTGTGCTGACGTCAGGTGGCCTGCAGTCAAGGGCAGAGAAAGTAATTTGATTTCGCTGCTTGATTCGCCAGCTCAGATTATAGCAAGTAGCGTCAGGTTCTCCAATTAGCTAGCAGTCCGAAATTTTATACTACACAATTTCGCAGCTTGGAAATGTCCTTGCTTCTCAGGGTTTTTATGCATGGCGTAAGCGACGAAGCCATGCATCGACTCTCTCCTGACGAAATGAAAAGGTTTGTAAACCGCCTTATAGAAATTGTCTACTAATGCAAAGCGTTTTAACAACGTCTACGTGTGTAGGATTGCAAAAGCTGGTGTGGAATATGTCGGCCTTCAAAGTCCAAACAGGGACTCAGAGAACCGAAACGTCGACGAGTTGTCTTAAGAAGGAAAAATAGAGGTACTGGAGGTTGTGACATCTCAAACGCATCTGCGGTCATGTTAGTGACAAAATGCGTGTGTTACGTTGTAATACCTTAAAAATTACCGCCATCACAACAAAATATTCTTCTTGGCTGCCTTGTTGTTTAACGCTTTCAAGCCCACTGGTCACCATATCTATCACCAGGTTTAACATCCGCAGTACATACTCCTACGTTCCACCTACATTTTCAGGTGCTTTCAAAAAATTTCGAAAGCGACTATTAGTTTGTACTGTCTGTCGGCCTGTCTATCCGTCCGCATGGAACAACTCGGTTCCCACTGGACGGAATTTCATGAAATTTGATATTAGAGAATTTTTCGAAAATCTGCCGAAAAAAAAATCTAATTTTGTTAAAAGCTGACAAGAATAATGGGCACTTTGTATGAAGACCTCAGTACACCTATGATAATATTTGACTCAGTTCTTCCCATGATGACAAATCTTTCAGTCAAATGTTGTAGAAGAAATCAAAACACAAATTTTATATTTCAGTGACATTTTTCTGAAAATTATGACATAGTGTGGGAAAATGCTATAGAGTCGGAAAGGCCAAAAATGACAATGTAACACGGCGCGTCCGATTTGCATGCTAGATAACTAAGGCTAAAAACACAAACTCAGTACATGTAATAGTTATTGCTGTTCCAAAGCCAAAACAGTTTCGCGAATGCGCATCACTGATACGTTATATGTACATTTCTTGTCTTGGTTTGTTTATCTCAGTACAAACAGCGATAATACAGTTGGATGTATAACCGAAGAGGAGAGTGTTTACTGCGCGGTATGAACAGAATTTTTATGTGAAACTCCGGTTACTTTTCATCCTTAAAGTGTTAATACACGTTTCAAAATACACTTAAATACACACTCTATAATTACATGACGTTGTACAGAACAATGACGACCCTGTCATGGTCCTGTTAACACGGTGTTCCTGGTCCCAACACAAGACAGTCCGTTTAGGATATTGGTAGGAAAAGTGGCACTGAGACAGTCTTTTCCCCAAGTACTTCAGTTTTTGCCTATCAGTATCACTCCACCAATCCTCTATACCTATTCATTTCACTATTAATGACGCTATATATAAGCAACTGGCAGCGTCGTTAAATAACATCCTTAAAGAATCATAACCCTAAATTGACCGTATTAATGAACGGAAATTTTCAACTGCATAATAAGCCTACTTACGTGGAACAGGATTATTATCACGCCCCCACTTAACAATTAAGCTTAAAGACCGGCTGAAATCAGACAATAACATAAGATGCAGTTTTTCAAATGCAAGAAGAAGGTATGAAGAAATTCACACGTAGTGTAAGGTCAAGGTTCACGATAATATAGAGATAACTTTTCAATTTTTTGACCTTCTATCATTTGTGTCTCTGTGAAAATATTTACGCCTTACTACTAAACTAACTATTAACCACATTTTAATATTATTATTTGTTACAAGTAAATAATTTCCTAACCATCGGTTACATTTTAATAAAATGATACTTAATTTGCAAAAATATCTAGTATTTAAGGTAATTACACCACTCATTCACAACTAAACTAACTCCAAATTTTAATTTAGGTCTCAACGGACAATTTTGATCTTCAGATAACGCATCCCCTTTGTGCTCAGATAGCCACAAGTCTGACGATGAACCGTAAACAGACCGAAACGTGTTACCTTGGAAGCATAATTGTGCTGTTTGTGGCAGAATACTGTATAAATACATCTAAGGGCAATTTAAATAACCCCTGCTCTACATTCTAGACACATAGTAATTACACTGCCATGAATCTTCTCGCAAATGTGGAGAATGATCGCGACAAAATTTGGGATGCGGACACGTCGAACCAGGCACGACAAGACCAAGTTAAGTCTGTTGGGAGCTCCGTTAACAGACCCAAATCTCGGGAACCCAATTGAACACGTCAGCATCAGACATGATTAAGTCCTCTCTGGCTTTGTCTGGAGCATGTCAGGTCATGTGCCACTATCGGCAAAAAAGCAACCGAACAAAAGCGTGGTCGGTTTCGGCAGTGAGCTTGGTCATGGGCTAGTGTTGGAGAATTCACAGCACTTCAGTCGGCCCGAAAATGAAGTGTATCTCCGCTAACTCCGTGTCAGTAAACACACCACGCCTGAATCCGCAGCCCTGTTGCACTCTATTGCACCGCTTTGTGCGCACTAACAACGAATAAGAGAAAACACCGTCCGAATGCAGTCGACATGAACCAGCGCGTTGGCACCCTATAGGATCATACGCCACTACATGTGCATTAATATACCGTTGGCTTTCTGCCCTTATGGTGTATTTGCCTAGACATCTTACGGAAAGTGCTCTAACTCGGAAAGGAGCACTTGCAGACCCATATGCACGTCTTATGTTTTCATCCTTTTGGTATGTGGGACCTAATACCGAAGATCTTGGACATGTTTTAGAAACATCCTAGAAGAGATCGCACATTATACTTAAGTCAGATTCTTCTCGACACCAGTGGCCCGACAGTAAACTCTATTTCTTTCCTGAATTTACTCAGTAGCCCCACACTAATATTTCTTGACCGTTTCAAGTCCAGTTCTCAGAAAAAAGTACTCTAAATGTATCCTCATCTTGAAACAATCCGGGTACAACTGTGAGAAAATACAGACTTCTGGATATTTGACTTAGAAAATGAACTCAAAGACGTCTGTTTCTTTGTCGTGACTCTACATCACAGGACAGTTACAGTTTGTACTGTCCAATATAAATCTGTGGTGGCACAAATGCGACACCTGGCTGGTCTCCTGGTATTGGTGGTTTTGCGCCGAGGCTGACGTCTGTCTTTTCAGTCAGAATTGTCCAGTCTTGTCTTGTGACCTCAGTGTACACCCAACATAAACTTTAACACTTGGCGCAGGCACGATGATTTATAAGATATTCCTCTCTCTCTCTCTCTCTCTCTCTCTCTTATTTAAGTCTCTTCCTTCATTTGGACCGAAATATTTTACTCAGAATCTGCACTCGGGTGCCAATCCACCTGAAGTGGCAGACCGTGAATGACCATCAGACGATTCCGGCGTTGGGGAACGAACTTACCGCTTCATTTTTATCGGGAAAATTAAGGAGAGTCTTCTGAAACCTTAGAGTGTGAAACAATACATGGACTTAGAAGCCATACACGCAATATTTTCATTTAACCAATCACAATTCTTTTCACAGTCTCATGACGACGGTGATAAGAGTCAAAATGAACAGGACAGACACGTGAAGTTAAAACTGTTTCTATCACAGACCTGTCTCAGTAAACCTTGTAACACGTTAGCCAGTTTCCAGCAGAGAATTTTATAAAATGAAAATAACAATCACAAACAAATAATTTAACTCTAAGTTTATGATAAAATTAAATATACGATATAAAATGTTACAATAATTTGTGGTGCATTTTTATTAACATAAAATATGTACTAAATAATGCGTATTAATTCACAAAAACAGTGCTTACTTTGTGTTTCCCGCTATGCAGGCTGAAGCAGTGCTTCATCCTGCATCCGGATACCACACCACCTCAACCAAAGCACAAAGTTAACACCAACACACATCGTACCAGAGCAATACAACCCATGAAATAACTCAACAAAAAGTCGCAAGCTCCTGAGGATGGATGTGTTAACAACCGAAACATGTTGAGCCTTAAATAATGAAATAATAAAGCAAGTGACATCAAGTTGGTATCTCTTTATTCAATTATCAAGATGATGCACGCTCCAATAAACATATGACTCCCCTTCTTCCTTACAATCCACCATAACATACACAGCCAGTCTAATATTTCCCCACTTCCTTACAACCCAACAAGAACACACACACACACACACACACACA
>Ga0131853_10004788_pt1 | contig 24283 bp, 13 predicted proteins | sample TergutLab28metaG_FD_92764 | JGI IMG/M metagenome (GOLD analysis project Ga0131853, IMG submission 92764) | Labiotermes labralis P1 segment gut microbial communities from Petit-Saut dam, French Guiana - Lab288 P1 (version 2) (version 2) | ecosystem: Host-associated > Arthropoda: Insects >...
AGAGGGGCGGGAAGAGAAAAAAAATAAATAGATGAGATAAAGAAAAAAAAAAAAAAAAAAAGAAGGAGAAGGGGGGGGGGGGGGGGGGGGGGGGGAACTAAAAGAAGCATTTTGTGACACAAAGGTAAAGTTTTCTTCTGCAGTGTTACTGTAGATCTTTTCAAAAGTTTGGCAGCTTTTGTTTTCTTGAAACTTTGTAGACACAGTTTGTGTATGCAGTGGGCAGCATGAAACAAATAGGAAAGAAACCATTGTACATGTATAGGAAACCATCAGCATTATAAAAGATCTATCTCATGTGTCTCCACTGTGTTGATTTATCATTTTTTCCACTTATTGCTTCTGAAGTTCTTGCTGACAGCAAAGTGACAGTTACATAAAAGTGTTGCTCTTACAGGTGTATGTATGAATAGCTGGAACACATTGGTTTTTGTATATATTTGCAATTGCAAACTATAATTGTAATGTTACAGCCCCACTCTTAAGTATATTCATCATTCTATGTCTTATCACAGGCTCACTTTTTAACTTACTTCCTAGAAGAGTATCATATTTTTGGTGCACCATAAAATATTTTTCACAAATGGAGATAATTTTATGTGTATGGTGTGAATGTATAGCATTGCAGTCACCCAGACTCAGGAAATCTTGCAAGAAAGAGACCTCTTGGAAGACCCAGGCATAGATGGGAGGATGGTTTAGTGAAATTTTAGAGAAAAAGATAGGAGAGTGTGGACTGAATTAATCTGGCTTAAGATAGGGACCAGTGACAGGCTCTTGTGAAAAGAATAATGATTGTTCAAGTTTCCCCAAATGGAGAATTGACTAGGTGAGCAACTGGTAGCGTTTTAAAAGGGACTGCTTTGTGGAATTAGTTATTTGGTTAGTCACCCTGATGTGTTTCATCAAAAGTCATGTGTTTAACACTATGCTATAAGTTGTGGAAACATATAATTTGGAGGTAGACTTTTTTACCATGCATGTCTGTGTGATGACAAATGTTCTTGCAATAGATGTTGATTTTGTTAAGTTAATTTTTGTCAAAAATAAAAAAAAAATATATATGTCTTCTGTAGATTGTGTCGCTGATGCTTCGAGAGCAGAACCCAACAGAGCTGGCTGATGCAGCTATCACTAGAAGTGTAGAAGAGAAGGAACGTGATGAAGTGGAACTGATAGCAATCAGGCAGGAAGAGATTCGCCAGCGACAGGCAAAACTGAAAAAATTTACAGGGGCCAGGTATTACAGTAATAGGTTTTTCATCTTTGCTATCCATCAGTTCATATCTCAGTGTCATTGTTTAAATACAGCATTAGTAAGGCTGTAGTGTAAGTCTTACCATGATGCTAGCCTGATTCATTAGCCTCGTATTTTAATTAATGCCTATTCTGCAAGTCATTACTGAACATGGTACAGTATTTTACTAAGAAGGAAACTGTGTACTGTGGGTCAAAGAACCGAAAAGTAAAACTAACAGAATGATCAGGTCTTCACTTTTCTGGAATTTTATGCCATGTAACCAGGCATCCAACCAGAATTTTTGACTGGGGGGGGGAGCTGACACTGAGGCTATACTTTATAATTGATTTTAAAAATGTTGTAAAAATCTTGTCATATGTATAGTTGTAAAATAAAACTGTTTGCAACTGAATTTATATACATACAAATATAAGTACATATTCCATGACTTTCCTAATTTAGTCACAAGGTCTCATCTTGCTTTTTTAACTTCATCTAAGACATCCTACTTTTTTTTATTTTTCAAAATTCCAATGTACTAGTCATCAGCCAATTTCAGTGGCTGATTTCAGCTAAAGGGTAAATCACACATAAATTACGTATGATATCGTCATGTGTCCAAAATCTGTGTTTCTAAATTTTTATTTGGGAGGAGGTTTGCTGCAACCTGGCAGCCTCCCCACTCCCTGGATGTTCACCTGCATATAACATCTCAGAAGAACAAAAGCCATAAATGCACCATGGCAGAAGCCTGAAATCTAACAGAATGCTTTCTCCATGTACAGTTAAATTTCCTTTCTATTCCAGTATTATGATGCCCCATATTTCTTCATTTTAACAACAAAATCTCTGTAATAGCCCCACAGCTTAGTGGCAAACTATTTCCCTGAGGTCCTCCTTAATATTTTCCTTCTAGTAGGACCTTCATCTTTCTAGTTTCTTCTCAGAGATATCCCTCCAGTTCTTGTTGTTTCAATTGATACTGTACACTAAACACACCTAACAGTGGAGAAAATATATATATATATATATGTGTATTTTAAAATTAGTTTTGTAAAATAGACCAGGACAGACATTTACAAATTTTTACTAAGAATTTATTGAATTATTCTATTTAATTTAATTATGACCTTGTATGACTGTGTATGAGTATGTGGGTGGTGGTTGTTACTAATCTTAGGTTGTCCAGCACTTACTTGAATAGGTGACCTAATTATCTTTCTATAATATCTCCATACAATCTCTTACGCTTTGGTTAAAGAGAGTTAAATTGGCCATCACTTTTTGGTACTTTCTTTTACTTATAAATGTTTGGTTTACTGAAGGGAATCTAGTCTCTAAGATTATGGAGCTTAAGGTGATAGATGTGTTGTGAACAGTGAACTGGAAAGGTTGTGAAAGAAAGGTGTTGTTGTCTTATTCAAGGAAGGTACTCTTTCAGTGTTTCCCTGGAGACACTTACCAGAAACATGGAAAATTTCAGTCACAATAGCTGGCGTAACTCCAAGGTTTGAAACTGAGACCACCTGAATATAAAGTAAACTTTCTGATCTGTTAGCTGTGATGTTCAGTTATATTTGCATATGAAAAAGCAAAGTTGTGTTGTGTCTTGCCCTTTTGCCTGTATTTTAAATGAAAGTTTTATTGTCACATAGTGTTTATTAACATGAAGCTTGAGCAGTTGACAGCATCATTAAATAACAAACTTAAAAAAAAAAGCACAAAGTTTCAAGTCTGTCACCACAGAGACCCCAGTTCAATTCCAGGTCAATCCATGTGGGTTTTATGATGGCCAAAGTGGCACTGGGACAGGTTTTTCTCCAAGTACTTGATTTTCCTATGTCTTTGTTATTCAACCTACCATATATTCTCGAATCTAATCCACACCCTTTTTACAGTTTCAGAGGGCTAAAAAATCAGATGTGGATTAGAATCGCGTGCGGATTAGATTGGCGGTCGTGAGCTGGATTTTGGAAAAATGATAGAGCCGCTGTGCGTGCCGTAAAAACAATAAAATACAATAATTTATTATTTTATTTATTATTTATAATTTATTATTCATCAGACTCGTTGTCATCACTCATAACTGAATCGTTATCCGTCACTCATTCACTATCATCTTTATCTTCACCATCGTCCTCCCATAGAATGTCATCTTCAGATCCGTCCAAAGCATTGCTAATGCAACACTTCTTGAAAGATCTGACAATAATGCTCTCTGGGATGGCTTTCCATGCAGCTGACACCCACCGTGTGCCTTCTGAAGGTGATTGAAGGATAGGTGCAGATTAGAACCGCGAACTAACTATTTTTTCGTTTAAGAAATTGGCAAAAACTAGTGCGGATTAGATTCGAGAATATACGGTATGTTCCATGAACATTAGTTCATCCATCCATTACCAGTGCTATGATCTTCACAAATTACAACAGCATTAAACAACACACTTAAAAAATAAAAAGTTTCAAGTCTTCTGGGGTGTAATACTGTGTGTCATCTGGTAAATAGTTACCTCTTTATCTGTCACCATGGTGTAAGATCCTGGAAGATTTGAATCATCAACACTTTATGAGAACTTCAAATCATCTCATATTTATTGACATAACGCAGCCCTAATTCACTTTATGCATATGAAATTTTGAAGTTGTGATCAGTGAAAGGGTTATGAAGGAAAGAATATAAGCAATGGAAGTGTCACACAAATTGGAACAACAAGTAGACTGTTAAATTTTATGAGAACGTTACTGAATGTGTCAATTATTGTTTGAGGTGACTGCAGTGGTGAAACTCTGTGTGGTGATCACTTTATCTGAAAGACTGTCATATTTCATCACATGGAAATGGCTTGGTTGCTTTATTTTTGTTAGTATCTCCCAGCTGTCTTCTACCTCATTTTCTTTCATTTGGTTTATTGAACTGTAGGTAAGGTAAATGAGCCTGTATGGCAAATGAAATGGCAGTGGGAGGTGTTACATATATTAAGCAAGTTCAGGATATGCAGCCATAAATTTAACTTTTTATTGTGGTGCTTTGTTATTTGCATTGCGCCAGATGGAGGAATAGGAGTGTTTTAAATAATAAATGTACTTATATTGACTTTAGTAATCAACCCCAACTGAAATGAATGTAATTTGAATTAAAAACAGTAACATCAGACTAAAGTAATTTAATTATTTCTCAGGTTAAATAATATTTGTGATTATATGCTTGAAGAACTCGGGTCCTAATTAACAATTTCATTCAAATTAAATTAAAAATAGAAAATTCATAGCAGAATGAGAACAGAAAGTTGTTGGCACTTCAGACAGTGGGCATTAGAGTTTCATTCATTCATCTTTCAGCCAGTCATCAGTTGTTCATGTAAGCACATGTTTGTGTGTGTGCACCTGTGCACATGCATGCGTACGCATGGATACACATGTGTGCACGTAAGAATTTCTTTATCATTCAATCTTAAGACTTTTTCCATTATCCCATATTTATTTTATTTTAAACATTTAACAGTGAATGAAGTTCTCAAAGATTGAGTTATTCCTGTTAGTTATGTTTGTCCTGCAAGCTATTTATTTTTGACATTTATGTATTACACATTCAGACAGCCTAGAACTTGACTTTCCATCCTGTACTGTGAAGTACTTATGCTAGAAAATATAGTAAGCGCTTGTATTTTCTGTTGTGCACAGGCATTCACGATTTGGGGGTACATATGTGCTGAAGGACATGAAGTCAATTAGTGACAATGACATCATTTACCATAAGCCTTTGAACAAAGTAGATTCTTTGGATTTTGACCAAGATAAGGTAAGGCAAATATTTTAATAACCATAACAGAAATTAAGCTCTAGTACCATATCCACAGACATATGTTTTCTCATAAGATTTCTGCCTCTAAATTCTCATACTGAGTAGTTTATTTTATTTCCTCTTTCCTGTATTTTGTAATAATTTTCTGTCTCTACACTTTCCTGTTATTACAGCTTTAGAGGAAAGTAAATTTTGTGTATTTACATTTTGCAGCAGAGACTAGCCCTATCCTTATGTGGCTCTGCCAACTTAACAACTTGTCTAACATCCATTTCAGTGCTACCAGCCCAATTTTTGTAGCTCTTTAAATTAGTCTATTCCTGAGAGATTTGTTTTCTTACCAAAATTGCAGGCATGTTGACTTTCACATGTTTGCTACATATTTGACCTATCTCACACTTGGCTCTTTTATTGTAACAATACTAGACAGAAGGTACAAATTTATGAGTTCCTCACATGTACAGTAATATAAAGCATTTTATTATTATATGTTACTCTATTTATCCACAGGTATGTTTGTACTGTTTCCACTTTCTTACACCAGAGATTCGAAAAATAACTTCATTTGTTTCTTCCTTGAAATCGTTAATTTGTATGGCCATTTATACTTGTGAGAGAAACATTATTATCAATTCAAGGAGATAGAGATGTGTGGGTCATGTAGCACACACGGAGAATCTGAGAAACACATACATATCAATTTTATGTTGGTTGATGAGTAAGGAAAGTGTTACTTTGAAGAGCTGTGTATCAATAGGAATATAATACTTAAATGGATCTTAAAGATATAGGATTGGAGGATGTGGACTTCATTTATCTGGCTTCAAATATAGACCATTGGCTGGCTCTGGTGGATATGGTAATATACCTTTGGATTCTTTAAAAAGCAATGTATCATCTAAGCTACTATCAATTTTGAAAAAATGATTTTACTGCATGTAGGTCATTTATTTGTACATTTTGATTGGGGAATTGAAAATTAAGCCATGTTTCCTCTTGACAAGTAATGCTACCTTTCCTGATAATCTTGCTTTCTTAAATCAGAGAAGAACTAATATCTTTATAACTGATGGTCTTGGAAGATTAGACATAGATGGAAGGATAATATTAAAATTGATCCTACAAAATCAGTTGGGAGGGTATTGACTGGATTCAACTGACTCAGGATAGGTACAAATGGGTATTAAGCTTTAGCCATCTGGGCCAGCAATTCTTGAAACCAGTGACTTTGCCAACTTCTGTGTCAGCTTGGTACTGTTGTTTGTTCAAAGTGATGAGCTGCTTAAATGCTGAGCAAAGGGTTGCTATAGTGCCTACTGTAATGTATTCTTTTCTATTGTAGGTACAAGTGACTGGCCTTTGCGGGCTTGGTGATAAACCTTCAGGTTTCATAAAATACAGTGAATTTCTTGACTAGGTCAACAAGTGTTAACTTTTCAAGAGGGATTACTCCATAGAGATAGGTGTTCTTGCTTCCATTGCAAGACACGTTAACTTTGGCAGTAGCTGCTGTTGATGTTTACAAATAAGCAGAAGTTCTGCTTTTCATTCATATGATTTGTATGTTGTTACAGACAAGACAGAAAATGCCAAAAAATCGCCTGCCTATGAAAAGTGAAGGGTCACAGCGAAGATCTGCTTTTAGTATCCGATTGTTTCTGAGAGAGTTCTGTGTAGAGTTTCTAAATGGCGCCTATAACACACTGATGTATCATGTCAAAGTAAGTGGATTCGTATATGCACATACTTAGAGTCGTGTGTAACTTATATCATGGAATAGCATCGTGTAGTAATTGGGAACTCTGAGACTCCAACACCTTTTTCTCACCTGTGTTGTTTTGTTGGTGTTGTTGTTGTTGTTGTCATTTGTTTGTTATATGCTGTACAATAACTAACAAGATGATCTAGTTGATTATGTTCAAGAAAAATAAATAATGGTTTTTCATTTATATTAAATTTGATAAATTTATGGCCATTTTTAATCATCTAAATTTTTTTATTGAGTTCTGCCTAACGTTATTTCTGTTATACTGAAAATACATTATATAATATCTTCCCTTTACCTTAAAGGTACAGGTAAAAGGTAGGGTTGTCCCTTTGCATTCCATGAAGGCGTAAAGGGTGTGAGTATATAGATCCACTTGTTCTTAGTTTTTGCTCTAGATGGAGATGAGTGATCAGCCTCATGCTTCTGCCACTTTATGCCCAGCAAAAGAGTCCCCAGTATTCTGGATTGGAGGCTGGGTTGTCCCCAGAGCCAATGTGGACATTTTGAAGAAGGGAAAAATCTCTTATCCTGCCAGGATTTGAACCCCAGATTGTCCAGCCTATGGCCTAGTTACACTACCAACTATACTGTAACATTGCCAGTTTTCCTAACTACAGCCAGTTTCTTGGTGAAAGGAAGTGTAATTTTACATCTAGTTCACTGTGTTTTGTGCAAAATGTTATCGCGTTTAATGGATGCTTCATACTAACAAGGGGAGAAATAACGTTCGTGTATAGCAATATCTCTTAACCTCTTTGTCCCTACAACTCCATCACATGGCATTTTTTAATAGAAGTACAATTATTGTGCTTTTCCATACATTATGTGGTGACAATGAAAGATGTGTTGATATGTCAGAGTATGACTGGATATTCATGAAATACTGTGCACTCCCATTATGCTCAAGCTTACATGAGGGACAAATTTAGTGAAGTAAGAATATAAAGTTTCGATAGTTTGGGTGCAGGGTAAAGACACAAAATTATAAGCATCCTGATTATGAGCATACTGAAAACATAGTATGTGTGGTGACAGTGAATTAAAGTCAGACATTGCATATTTTACCAGAGAAGCAATGTTTAGAATCAGAATGAGCTCTTGTTAAAGGATTATTGTTTGTGCCACAGAATTGGGCCTAATAACTCTATTTATAGACCTACAGATAACCGAAATGATTGTCCATTTTGAATTTTAGATTGTAATTTATTTATTTATTTATTTATTATGGCTTCTTAAATGTGCTGTAAGGAACTTTGACTATAAAGAACAAAATGATAGGATGATTAGTGCATATTGAACTGCAGAGGGTGTGAGAAGAATTGTTTGTGGCTTGTTTTAAGATAAATACTGTATTTACCCGTATTCAAAATGACTATAATCTTAGATGACCCCTCACATATAACATGTCTGCCAAGGGAAACATATTTATCCAAATCTAAGACAACCCTAAAAAATAAGATAACTGCTAAGAAACAATATTTTACTATTAATTTTGTACACTTAATACACAAAGCGTGTCAGATTCTATGTACCTTTACCAATTAATATCACTGTCTTCATCTTCACAGTCAGTGCCTTCATCTTCCTCACACTCATGCCTGACAGTCACATCCTCTTCACTGCCCATCCAGAATATATCATCATCAGTCCCATATATTACATTGGATATACAGCACTTCTTACAACCCTTCACAGTCACTTCTGGTATGATGCACTGCCATGCCACTATGATCCATGTTGACTAAACAATACATTTATATTTCTTGGTTTATAAACTTACTTGAACCCATGAAGAGTCACAGTTCTCTCCATGGATGGTGGTAGTGGTGTTGAGAATTTTAAATACATGTGTTTAGGTTTCTGTGTTGTGTTTGTGTTCTGATCATTCTGAGTTTATGGCCCTCTTTATGGTTTTTAATTTGTGGATTGGTCCAGGTTTTATTTTTGAGCCTTGTAGTTAATTTTTTATTTTTCAATAGCCATTTTCCTGCTACTACCCTTGGATTAGATCTGTTGTCAGGTGCATATCTTAACAAGTTTACTGTTTCTGTGGTACCCAGTGACTGAGAATAGCTCGACTTAAGGGGTCCACTAGCTTAAGTGCTTTTTTGCCTGCAGATGGCAACAGAACCAACTTCTGAAACTTCGTCGTGCTTCTTTAAGATATTAGACAATTGAAAGAATCCAAAACAAGAAGATTGTGTCAAACCTTTAGTCATGGTCTGTTCTGTCCTTTGTCTACACGATGATTTGTCGACACCGGCATTGGTTTGGCTCCACATGGTCTGGTTCAGAGCAGTTCAGTTCAGTGTTTCATACATGAATTTAAGATGACCTCACATATTTAAGGGCCAAATTTAAGAAAGAAACTATATCTTGCATTTGAGTAAGTACAGTACTTGTGGTATGTGCGTGGAGTGACTGACTAAAATGTCAGGAAACTCTTAATAGGGTATCCCTTGTGAGAATAGAACTGGGCACCTCTGAAATGCAAGTCACAAGTGTAACCACTTGATCCATCACACTCAACATGAAGTAGGCATAGTCAAGAAGAGGAAATTTCAATAATCAGTGATATATATGTGAACAGAAAGTACGCCTTCACATGTGAAGACTATGTTGATTATGAAAATGCCCATACTTTGAAGATTTCAGAACAGCTGTGTTTTACTCTTAGGATGGACTTGTTCGAGCAAAAGCTCAAGCTAATGATGAATCATACTACATGTGGGCCATGAAGTTTTTTATGGAATTCAACAGGAATTACAAATTTCAAGTTAAACTTGTCAGGTATGTTTTATCATGTGTATTTTCCGGCCTTGGTTTAAGCTCATAAAGCAAGCATTTAACACAATTTATGCCATGGGCACAGGAAGTCAGGAGCATGTAAAATGTAGTAAACAATATATTTGGAGCTTTTAATAACATAGTTTACTGACAACTGTTATGTGTCAGTAGTGTCTTCATAGTGACTCTGATGTCTTTGTTCACCTTTTATAGTGGACTCTTGCTTTTTAGGTGATAAATTGCAATATTATTTTTAGTATACACGTTATTGAGTATCACTTACTAGCAAAAACCATACTATATTTTCCCACCTTTGAATCTGTCAATTACTGTTGTCACATTACATAACTCTTACAGTGAAACCATGTCTGTCCAAACATTCCACTATATTCAAACTCAACTGGAGAACTGTTATGATATGCTAAGTTCTGACAAGAAGAAGATGTTGCTGTGGTCACGAAGGATGCATCTTGCTCTCAGAGCGTATAAGGTAAAAATATGTGTAATTGGTGAAGGAGAGCGTAATGTAAACAGATTTTCAGGCAGTAGAATAATAATCTATTTTCTGTTTATTCTACTTATACCAGCACTTTCTTATACCAAGTATTTCTAGCTATGTCTATTTAGAATATTAGAGAGAACTAATCAGTATATATGTGTGTGTGTGTGTGTGTATTTTGATTGTCATGTGTCTGTCTCATAAATAGTCTGAAACCATTTGATGAATTTTGGTTTTGCTTGTGTACATACAACATGAGAGATCACTTTTTTTTTTAATCTCCTCTCATCAGTATTGCCAGCAACACAATCATGCGTACTTCAGAGATGGAAGCAGCACTGTTATTACATATTGTATTGTCCTGAAATCTGATGCAGCAATAAAACTTCAAAAAAGCATGCAACCTATACTATTCAGAATTTTTGTACAGTGTGGAACAACAAAATGGTTACCACTTATTGGTGATAACTATTAAATTTGCTGCATTGACTTACAGCATTTTGTGCAGACATAGAACTTAAACTCCCCCCCCCACAGATTTTTCAGTTTTAAGAACTTGCATCATATTTGTTCAGATTTTGAGGTTAAATGTGACATATTTAATACATGCTGTACAGTGAAAATGATGCACATAACTGCATGCGTAAATTGTATGTATTTCTCGTGCTAGTCTGTTCGTATCAAAACATTTGAAGGGAAGTAGGCATTATACTTTTGGAACTTGTTGTTCCTTTATACCATGTGTGGGTAAATGTTTGTGAGTGTCTGTGTTTTTATTTAAATGCACATCTTTATTTTTTGTTGTCCTGCAGGAATTGCTAATGACGCTGACAGCCATGGACAGATCAGATGACTCGGCAATACGCGAATCCTCAAAAATTATAAAGAGCAACATATTCTATGTAGTGGAATATCGGGAGCTTGTTCTGACATTACTTCTCAATTTTGATGAGATAAAGTTCACAAAGTGAGTTTTAGTTTGCCATACGGATAGTGTACATTGTAACATAGTTGGTGTATTCTGACATAGGCCAGTGGCTGTCACATGTGTGAGAATCCTGAAGTATCTAGCTAATGAATAGTTCAGTGTTATTGCAGAATATGTTCTGTTTAATGAATAGTTTATTTTTTGCCACATGACCATTCTTCATATATGGTTATAAGAGACTCAAATATTAAACTGGAAAATTATGCCAGCATTATTGTATTTTATAAAATCCAAATTAAAACCAGGAAAATTTTCAACATAGAAGTGAAAACATCTGATCAAAAATGTGCTGATAAGTCCCCATTGTGTTTGGGTACAGTTCTTATTTGTTCCCTTGAAAATTTTTTTCTTAAAAAATTTCTGTAAACTCTGTATGTAAGTTTTAAGTGTGCCATCCCCGTTGTGTGTATATAAACTAATAAGAGGGTATGTAGTCAAAAACACAACTATGTATGTCTAATTAGATCGTATATTCTTAATAACCAAAAAACTTTTTTTTTTGGCCAGCCACTGCTGGCCGAAACATGTAGTTTTTTGGTGTTTAAGAATATAACATCTAATTAGACATACATAGTTGTGTTTTTGACTACATACCCTCTTATTAGTCTGTATATAAGCAATCAAGTGTGTAATGTAAAATCTCCAGTCGTCTCTTCCCTACTGTGTACCTACATTTTTGTACATATTTAGGAACAGTTGGATTATTTTAATATTGTTAGGTGGTTTCACGTTTGTGACAATATTTACTGTTCCCGTCAGTATACTTTTGTGTACTGGTAATTGTGTCACACCTGGCTTCAGGTAAAAGCAGTTTAAATAAGCATTTATTGAAGGTTGTCTTGTTTAAAGTAAGGTGTTTAAAAATGGTATTATATTGGCTGTATGCCATACACGTGCAAGTTGCGATCATTTTAATTAGTAATATCCTAAACCTCTTCTGTTATCTTTTGCTTGTCACTTTGTCCATCCTTCCATATATGTACGACTACATAAACTACTTGACTGAACAGAGATTGCCTTGCAGTATCCTTATAAAAGGAGTTATGAAATATATTGAATTTCAGAGTGAAACTGTTCAACAGGTGAAGATGAAAGAGCCCATTTTGCCTATATCTGCTTCTAAATCTTTTGGCTTATTCTAATCAAATATGGTATAGCTGTCCTGTACAGAATGTTGTTAAGAAAATTAGGTTTTGTCCCACGTAATTTTGAAAGTGCTGTCAACACAAAATAAATGTCTTTTTGCACCTCAAACATTCAATTTATTTTCAAATCTACAATTTTTTAACCTTTTTTTATTTTAGTGCTTCTAAAGTTCAATAGTGACATGGTAGTGTTTTTCTGCTTTGCAGGTCCTACTTGAAGGATCTTATAGAAACAGCACACATGTTTTTGAAATTACTGGAACATTTTTGTTCAAATCGTAACATTGTTGTACAGAAACGCACAGTTTCTAGAAGACAGAAGAAGATTAGAAGTGAGTATGAGGATATGATAGCAGTTTTTTTGCTCATATGTATGCACACCCAGATTTTAAAGCCCAGAACCCCTTGATAGTGGCCCCTTTGAAATAAGAGCTTTTAGTTTGGCAAGTCACTACATAATGGTTTGTCAAGAATTGTCTATCCATCTTTTTGAGTCACGCTATGTCTTATTTGGTAGTTTTCGATGAAATGTAGTATGAGTCCAAAACTTACAAGTACTCTACAGCAGTGTATAGAGCTTTTATATTGAACTTCACTCACATTGGACAATGGTTGTGAAAAGAACAGCAATGCATTTACAATAATATGTAAAGTATAGCTTCCACTGTGTCAATTTTTATGAAACTCACAGTCACACGGAAAGTGTTGTGACCATGTGCTTTACTGAATTGTATCCAAATTGGATGAAAATTGTAGAAAATACAGGCACATATTCATATACATCATTAAGTAAAGTAAGGTTTCCACTGTACCCATTTTTACAAAACAAACAGTACCTCTGTGGCATTTAAGTTTCAGCCAAACTGGTCAAGAAGCGGGAACTAGGGGTAGACCTTCATGTGTCCTTACATTAAATATGACTGTGACTGAAACAGTTTCACAGAACTCAAACTTGCTGAACAACTTTATCTAAAGAACTTAACATCCCAAATGTAATTAAAATCTGACAAATGGTTTAGTCTCTGATAATGAAGTTAGAGGCATATGGACATGGTATTCACGTAAGGCAACTTTTCTTCTTAATAAAGAATGCCTAATAATACAGATGTTTTCTGTAATTCATTTGTTTTTAATAGGCAGTAAAGACATGAGACATCTACTGACATGCAGTTTTTGTGATAAGTTAAGTTTGTGAAGTGTTTTTGTGACCTGTATATGTTACTAAATTTTTGGAGTTTCTCTACCATTGTGGAATCAAGTGCCTGTGTATAGCTTGCTGCAGAGGAAGTTTATGATGCAGTGGCCGCTTTCACCATATGTGTAGTATCATTAAAGGTAGATGGTGCATGAGTTTATGCTTTCTAGAGGGAGGTTCATGTAAATAGCTTGTTATTTCAGGGTTCGTATATAACATGTTGCTTATAAAATACTGTCAATGATTTAAAAATCCGTTCAGTGAATTGTTGATGCTAATCAAATATTGTAGTTTACAACACATGATGAATGGTGGGTGTTTTTGTCTGTTGGCAGTAGATGGTGCTGAACATCCTGTGTGAGACCTGTTATATGTTCACTACAAAAAAGTGATTGTACAGGAGAAAATGTATTGTGTGGAGTGGTTTACAGAAGCAAAACCAACAACCTGAGTTCAGTAAAACCTCAGGTTGGGGTCTGATACATGAGATGCCCCCATCAAAATGTGACCTTAAGCATTGCAATGATCAGGTTATTGAAACAGGTGGTATTAAAAACATTGTGATGAGGAGGAGGAGGACCCCATGTATCCAAAAACCAAGTTGTGACAACTATAAGGGAAGCTTTTCAGTCCATCTCTACACAAAATTGACTCACTCTCCATCACAGAAACTCAAGATTCTACACTCAGCCATAATCTAAGTGCTGTGCTGATTTCTTAAGTGGTATACCTACAAGCTGCAAATTGTGCAGGTGTTATAAAGAACAAACAAACCCAATGGATTGACCATTTAATTAGCACACCAACTAATGCACATACATAATTTTTTTACATTAAAACATTTTTTAAAAAAATTTTATGTATGTGCATTAGTTGGTGTGCTAATTAAATGACTCTACGAAATGCACAGTGCAACGATATAGATAAAAAAAAACCAGCGATGCAACTGCATTTTTTTTTAAGGAAAGATAGTGCCCACAAATATGTGTGTGAATATGCTGGAACAATCTGTGCTACCTCATCTGCAGGAACTACAAAGAAACATTTGTTCCAACAAAACAGGGCACTTCCAAATTCATGTCCTTTATGAGAAATTTGCTTCGTGTATGTTTTCCGGGTGTTAGATTGTTTGAAATTGCCAGTTCCTTGGCCAAAGACGTCTCTTAAGTTGTCAGGTTCGTAAAAATAACGTAGAGTTCAGAGTTCAATCTGAAGTTCAAAGCCATGTTAAGGAACGTTCTGTACTTGTTTCAGGTAAAACAATTCGAGTTTTCACACGTCTCTGCTGTACATCAACAAAATGGTTTCAAATGTAATTCTGTGCCTTTATGTATTAAAAATATATGTCATTTTATGTATCATGTTTGTTATTTTAGAATCAAATGTGACAGCACAGGAAACAGGACCGACTCAAAATCCTGAAGAACTGTGGGATGAAGTTGGACCACAAATTTCTACTGTGCTTCAAAGTAACCAGAATATTCCAAATGATGTTATTCCTTTTGATGCAACGTCTGACAGAAATATGGATGTGCAAAAGTGAGTGTTGGGTAATTTTTAGTTTTTAGAAATTATTATTTTCACTAATTTGTCTAATATGAAAGGTGTCATTCAGAAGATACTGGGTTCAAACATGAGCTCAGACCTGGTGTTTGGAAAGAGGTACTTCATTGTTTTTCTCAGATCCTAAAGTCAAATACCATAATAGTAAATTAATGTTTAAAAGTTCTTCTTTGGTGTGTGAATGCACGTAAAAATTCATTATGTACTTTTATGTCTAGTCTATTTTTAAGACATGCTGCATAATATCTATTTTATTTTGCACAAAATGCTATTTATCCCATTATTGTATCTTTTTCTGTTCAAATAATACATTTTTCATAAACCATGCACTAAAATTTAAATACCAACCCAGTCAAATAAAGGTTAAAGCAGAAAACTACCCACTTCCACGTCCTTCCAATTCATTACTCGTTAGTTGTCCTTTCAGTTCAGTATTGTCTGAGTTACTGACAGTAATCAGCAAAAATAATATATTTACCTAAACTCACTGTATTACATAAGGTTTGGTATGTTGCATCATATGATTCCTTTGTAGGTAACTAACATAGAACATAACACTTACTGATATGTGCATGACTTGTAGTGTTTGTTTTTATTTCTAGGGTTGATGCCATGTGTAAGATTCAGACGCTTCTTCGTAGTCAGCAGTTTGAGGAAGCAATTGGACTGCTCCGTGCGGCAAGGTACATTCACTTGATTGTGATTAAATTTAATCACTTGAAATGGGTTGGCAACCTGATGTCCCTACTGGTCATTCATCATTTAAAATCAAGATATTTTAAAAATAATTTTCTTCCATAATGTAGGACATATCAAATGACATTAGGAGGCAATATATACACACAATTTCATGTGTCAGAATGAAAGTTTTCTAAATATTTAATTGAAACTGAATGAATGATTCTGTGCACTCTCAACCTCTTTGTTTTTGTTTTAATATTATCCTGGTCACATGTCCATTATCTTGCATGTTCTTTCCATTTTACATCCTATAGAAATAATAAAGGTCTTGCAAAAACAGAAAAAAGTTGCCTCCCCCCCTTCCCCCAAAATTCTACAAATTAATCTGAATATCCTACAGCATATTTCCATTTGATTGATGCCCCAGAATTTTTGGAATTAAATAACATGTTACGCATGGTTGTAGGCCACTTGGAATATTGATGTGTACAGTATATTATATATTCAACTCATAACCCTCTTAACTCAGCCAGAAACAGGAAGGGGAGAAAAAGTTAATATTTTACATGCAGTTGGACATGAATAGAGATATAACTGTACTGGCCATGCCATGTGTTGGCTCATCCATATTGGTAAGATCCATCTGCCTTTTTCCATAGACCAGTCACACATTGGGGTTGTTCATATTTGAATATGGACTGATTTTGTGTTATCTGGGCACAGTGCTTGTATAGTAATTAGCACTTCTGCTTTGTATTTGGGAGGTCCTGAGTCTGAACCTCAGATCGGACAGTGGCTGTTGAGTAAGGGTGATTTCAGGTTTCCAGGAGAGTAATTATCTATATTACCGTCTTGTAGGATGGGACTGCATGGCACCATATTCCTAATTGAGGTATGCTGTGGTTTTTCTCAGTCATGAGATTAATGTGATGGTGTACCTTAAAATAGACCACCAGCACATCCTTCCACACACTGTTCAATACAATTATATGTGTGTGCAAGTTTTTGTCCTATAGGGTGATTAATTACTGAACAAATTATCAATTGGCTGCTACAGTCCACAAAAAAACCAGTGTTATGGTAGCAAGGTGTAATCACGATTTGTGTTTAACATTGGTGGTTGTATACTTAAAACATAGAAATCTCTGTGCACGTCCCCATACGGTGTGGGGGAAATTACACAATGGAGCAGCATGGTATTTAATCTGAAACTTGGTGCAGTCATTTCATTTCATTTCATTGCTCATGGTGAACTGAATGCTGCATTGAATTGAGTTTAAGGTTGAATTGCCTTTGTCATTATATATTTTTTTGTTTATTTTATAAAATTATCCTTTGAACATGACCACACCAAAAATAGGCATAAAAGCAAGCCACTCTCATTGTCTGAAAACCTGAAAACAAAATTTCTCTCACACCAAAATTGCTTCAGAACTAGTCATTCCTGTGAGAAAAGTTACTGACAAAAGGTTTGGATGGTCAGATACAGATGAGAATGTGTTAAGACTGCTGAAAATTGCACAAATTCAGCATACATATTTAATAATTTCTCAAAAAAATAAAGAGAGAGAATTTTTTGTCTTGCCCTTTTAAGAGGTTGTACCACTTAAGTCAGATTTAAATTTGCTGTTTGTTTTATTTTTGCAGTGCTTTATTTTTTTCTCTCTCTCTCTTTTTGTAGGGAGGTATGGCCAGAAAATGATTGCTTTGGCAATGCAAACATGGCACCTGAAGAGGAATTCATGGCAATAAGAGACATCTTCATGGCCAACATCCAAAGTGAGTACTAGGAATATTATTACTGGGAAGTACAGATCTGAAGTGATGATAAAAGTTATATTGTTTCACAAGAAGTACATGGGTAATAGAAATTATTATGAATTTAGAAATTAATTTTTTGTATTAAACATAAACACTTGAATCCTTTGGAAAACTTTTTTTTTTAACCTGAATCGATTCCTATGTCCAGAGATTAATTTCATGACTTCAGTTCTCAACCATATCTCACTGTCCTTTTTTTGTTGGGAGAGATAAGCGTATGTTTTATTTGCTTGCTTGCTTGTTTGTGTGTTTGTATGTTTGTTTGTTTTGTGTATGTTTTTACAAACGACTGGCCACTTTGGAACCAGATGATGGATTTGTGTTAAACTTATTGCAACTTCTACACTGTTAGAAATTGTCCCGCATTTTTGTTATTTAATTTTCCTACCATAAATGATGTGAGCAAGCAGCCATACTGACTTCTGAAATGTGGAAACCATTAAAATCCTGTAGTATAGGAAATGAACTTTCACGTGGTAATAGATTCGGAAAATATGTGTGACTCCTATTGAAGCCAAATTTTACTTTCCTTATTTTCGTGGATTAAGCCATGTGTTACTTCTTGTCACCATAAAGTATTTTTCATGGGGACGTTGGTGGTGCGTGAATCATGTTTCTGCATTATATGTAAGAACATGAAGCCTTGCAAAATTACCGGTTAGCTTTCAATTCAGTAGCATTAACTAGTGATCTGCTGTTTTAAGTGACATGTTGTGGAGATAAATCAGTAACACTCTTTTGCATTTTGACCTTTAAAATTTACAATCATTGTGAATGAGCAGGGTTTGAATTTACTGCTGGAACTTACAGGGATTGTGAATTAACATTGACAGAAATTAAGTACTACTGGACAGATTGGGCCAGAAGAGTCAGCAAGTGGCCCAGCACACCAACTGCTAGATAGTGATGAAATTATGAACAGAAATAAATAACCAAATCGTATAAATATTAACTTATAAAACCTAATAATCATATTTAGAGAAATAAGGTTTTGAAATAAAGTAGACATAGGTTATGTCTAGTACTGTTTGTAATGTGTTGTGTGGTTCAAAATGGACCAGTCTGGAGAAGGAGGATTATCTAAATCACATTGTCCAGTAATTCATGTGCTTGTGTCATTCATTAGGTCATCTGTCTTACAAAAAGTCCGTAGCCTATTCCAAAGCAAATTGTCAACAGAGTGCGACCTAGTGCTTCCTCTTTCCATTTCCAGTATCCCCTCATTTCCTGAAGGTCACCAATAGCTGCTTATGTCTTCCTCCTTGTCATCCCATCACTTCTACCCTTCCTTCTATCTTTCCTTCAATAACGTATTTTAGAAGACAGCTCCTACACAAGATGTGACCGATCAGTTACCCTTCCTTCTTTTTATTGTATGTAGGATGTTCCTTTCCTCATTAACTCTGCATGATACTTCTACATTTTTCACACAATTTGTCCAGTTGATCTTCTCCATCCTTCTCCAGCATCACATTTCAAACTTCCTATGTATTTCTGATCAACTTGCTGAAGTGTCTGAGTTTCAGCACCATACAAAAGCTGTGCTCTAAATGTGGCATTTTACTAGTGCCTGTGTATGAGCAGTTAAACTGTACCAAATTGTATATGTGTATTACTATGTGTGGGTTTGTTTTTGATTGTTATTCCATAGGTTTGTATTAGCTGCAGATATTTGCACTATCAAATGAGATATGGTATGATAAAAGGGAGGGAATGTGAAAGGATATCATCAGCTGCTTAGCCTTAGGTGGAAAGGATTGTAGAAAGCCATGAAAAAGCACCTGGATAGCTCCAAGTTTAATCTTGATAGATTCTGAATACAGATCAGATGCGTTATCACTGGGCCAAGAAGCTTTTATTGATCTGTTTGAATGCAGCTGCAGAGTGCTTGAGAAGGGTGTGGTTAAAATTTGTTGAGATGACTATATTATTACTTTTTATGGTCAGATTTCAGCCTCACTTGAGGTGCTAATGATTAATCCCAAACTCTGCTTTTCGTTACTGAGCATGACTAGTTGGTTCTGTTGTAGTGAAGGAAAGGTTCGCTCTGTAACCGGAAATGAAGGGACAGAGTGGGAGTACAGGTATAGTTATAGTCTTTCTTTATCCTCAGCACTAGATGGGGGTGGGTGGTTAACACCATGCCCCAGCTGCTTTGCCCCCCATCAATCACCCAGTACCCCTTGTATAGGAGGTTGGGTGGGACCCAGGGCCAGTCTGAATGGATGCAGAAAATCGCATCCCCACCAAGATGTGATCCCTGGACTGTCAAGCCTGTGGTCATTTGTAGTGAAGGAAAGGTTTCACTAATTAAAAGAGTTCATGCTCAAAGATAAGTCTCCAACTAGCAGGCCACACCAGGGCTTAGAGGTATAGTGAATGGCCTGTCAGTGTGGTGGCTTGGGTTCAATCCCAAACCAGTGGATGTGTGATTTGTGGTGCACAAAGTGGTATGGGTTCTTTCTGAGAACTTAATTTTTTTATGTTAGTGTCATTCCACCAGTGCTCCATATTTCTTCATTCATCTACCACGGACACTGTATGATATCATTAATTGCCAGCATTATTATATAACATAGTTAAAAAACTTCAATTACCAGTTGGACTGTGTACACAACATGTATAAGGTACACTATATGTTGGGACTGAAAGTTGAATGTCTCTGTCTGTTGCACCTGTTTCCAGTACAGTATTTATAAAGTATTGGCATTAACATCACATGGTTGGGCAGTGAGCTTCAGAGGTTTCCTTTTTTGAGTCACTGCGTGTCCTGTCTTTCTCCCCCTTGAACATCATCAGACATGGGACAACAGATGGCACCACTGATATGTATTGCATGCTGTGCTGGTCACATGTATTATTCAACTGTGATTTTTTCTGTGCACATATATAATTTTTGTCATGTTCTTTCAAAAGAAGTTATTAAATTGTTTTATGTATATCTTTGTTTTCTGAAAACTATCAGCAGCCTGTCATTTAAATTTCAAATTTCAGTTGCAGATTTTCATTTAATAAGAACTAAAATGAACAGGTTTTAGAATCCTTTTTTATTTATTTATTTATTTATTTATATATATATATATATATTTGCATTTATTGATTTCAACCCATGCTTTACCATCTAGGTATACCACGGGGTATTTACAGAGATGTTTGCAGTTTATCTCTTTTTACTTTATATATATATATATATATATATAAAGTACAAGTCAGTATTTAGACGGTACTTTGGGAGTGTTGCTGGATTTAATTTCCTTGGACATCTTCTTGAAGTGCTTGGAAGGTACGTCTGAGGAAGCTTGTTATGCTGACGGTGTTTATGTGGTACTGCAGAACCAGAGGTGGGGGGAGAGATTTGAGAACCGATGGGCGGTCTTTTGACCATAAGCTGCATTCCAGCATAAGGTGGTGGGCCGTTTGTATGGTCTTTTCAGGACAGTTGCAATTTGGAGAGGGCGTCTTGTTTATTTTGTGAAGGTATGAACGGAAGCTTCTGTGATTTGTTTGGAACTGAGTGAGAAGGAAGTTGGGCCATAGAGGAAGGGAAAAATGCTTGACGCAAGACGTATGTCTTTGATGCCAAGATGTGGTAGTAATTATGTTTTATGTGCATTGCAGTCACACTGTCATACTGAGATGGTATTTTGTGTCCTAAACTCATTCTGAACTCCCACTGGTGACTTTATGCCATATCCTAAGATTGCCTGTTATTTTTTAACAGCTGAAAAACCTTATGTGGAAGATAGTGTATATCAAATGTATTAAAATGAAGTGGTGGAGGGAAAACTTCAAATTCAAGAGATGAACTGAAATAGCAATAGGAAACATACATTCAGGAACTTTGTTACACTCTTTCTTTAGAATAGTTGTGCCAAGATTTTATGATTGGTGGGGTATCTGGTTGGACTGCATGTATCTGTATTGTCTGTAATATTGGTGGTTGATTGGATATGTCACTGAGAAGGTTATGGGGTGTATGACAGTCTTCTGGACTACAGCCTGTATGTTCATTTCTGATTATTTCTTCCTGTTGGACTTTTAAGAAATAAAACACTGTATTGCATATTGAGTTAGTCATTATGAATAGGAATTGAAATCAAAAGAACTGTGAAATACACAAAGTTGAACGGTTGTAAAAGAATTTGGTGTGGCTGGAAGCTTTGAGTGAGTGAGTACAGGAGACACTCTTGTAAGATTACTTAAAAGTAAACAGTTTTCCTTTTATATTAGATAATTTTTTCAAACATTATTCTCTATGATAAAGTTTTCTAATTGGTCTCCTTAGTCAATACAGTGACTTTACCTGCCATTGTTTCACTTTCACACTTCAGTTTCTTCCTCCACAAGAGAAAAATGAAAAAGGATTTGTGGTTCATTGTATAAAAAGTGGGAATTGAAAATAATAACAACACAAAGTTTACATGATAGTTCTGTATATTCTCATTCTCAGTTTACATGTCTAGCAAATAGAAACTGGTAAGCAATCTTTACATTACTGTAGCAAAAAATCCTACCGGCTACTCCTGGATTAGTTTCAAAGTTTCACTATCCACTTACCATTGCCGTAAAAAATATAGGATCACTCAGAGATGACACTTAAAGTCAGAGTTCGTGTGAGGGCTAAGAAGTATCTAGTCATCAAATTGTTGTCCCAAAATTTAAGGACAACATTTGATTTATTATATACAAAATATTTGATGTTACAAAGTCTTTGAAGTGCTTATTCACTTTTATTCTTCATTTCATTTCTTGCTTTCATGAAAGTAAACAAAATATATATACCATGTACTGGTCATTCACATTTTTATTACCGTTGTCCTTACTAATATTGTTTGATTTCTTACTATGTTGTATTTTGGTGAGCAATCTTGAATACTGACCCATCATGTATGAGATGTCTTCAAAGTTCAAATTTGAATTGGGAATGTAAAGCAGAACAACTATACATTACACCAGAACACAAGTTCAACAGTCAGTAGTGTCTGATATTATCAATTATCACAAATATATAACATCTAAAAATGAAATGTAATATTGAATATTATCAGTTATGATTTATAAGGTGTGTCCACATTTAGCTGTAGAGCCTGTTTTATTTCCTATGGTGAATGGTGATGGAATTCCATAGATTAGTATGGTGTCCATATTTGCCCATAAAAAAAATAATGTAATGTTTCTGTGCACACCATGAAAACATGCAGAGAGCTTTGTTATTTTAACCTTGTCATTAAGCGAATATGAGTGGTTAGCCTCTCACCACAACCACTTGAACCTCAGGAAGAGACCCCTCTCAGCCCCACTGAATAGGAAGCTGGGTGCTTAGATTGACTCCAGAGCTTGTCCATATGTTTTGTATAAAAACATTTTTTACCCCTGTTGGGAATTGAACCCCGGATTGTCCATCCTTTGTCTTAGTCACTGTACTGATTACGCTATCCCCATTCCCAGTGCGGAAAGTTAATAGTGCACTTTTTTATTGCCTGTCAAAATGATACTGGAAACAAACATGAGTTTCTTTCCAATAATATAAATGTACAGTCACCCACATTGTGTCACAGACTGTGGTAAAGTCACGCACTGAGTTAATACTGAATCATCAATATCAGGTCTTTGAGGCATAGGTAGTATAGGAACACAAGTTTCACATGTGTTATAACTTCTAGATGTACATGCCCTAGGTGTACAAACTGTGCCCAAAGGTAGACACTTGTCTTTAATCAGTATATAGAATTGTTTAATTATGTTATAAATCATAGTAGAATTGGGAACCAATTTAGCATGATATCTGCAAGTAGGGGATGCATCGCATTGATTGATGCACAGAGCCAACCTGCATATGGCATACTGGTAATTATCCATGGTGGTAGTATGTCATTTGTAATTAATTCCCAAGTCAAAGCCAAAAGAAGCATTTGAAACATTGAAAGTACCATTTCAGAGCCTGGCATTCCAGATTTATTTTGCTTTTATTTCTGAGTGAGTAATTAGACTCACAGGAAGTAACAGTAATGGTAGCTTGTGCTTTCACAGAAAATGGTCATTATGCTGACAGCTGACAAGTTGCACTTTGAAGCTGGATTTAAAAAAATTGTACTTCTGTCTTCATACAAACTTACAGTAAAGGTTTTCTTTGCTCTAGAAGGCTGCATGCCAAAAGAAATATGAAGATTTAATTAAGTGAAAACATCCACATCATAACTAGTGTAAGTAATATCCATTAGTAGAGGAAGGATGAAGTAAGGGTGCTAGGTGAAGTTAAGAAAGGGAGTTCATGGCTTGCTTGTTGCTGTATTTGAAATTTGTGTTCCCTTAATCTTTTGTCTGTCTGTACCTATTAATGGCTTTAATGGCTTAAAACTTTTGTTTGTTTTTTATTATTGTTGTTGTTGTCGTTGTCATCGTCATCGGTGGTGGTGGTGGTGGTGGTGGTATGTTCACAAATGAATCTAGAACTCATAGGCTTAATGTGTGGGGTAAGGGGGGGGGGGGTTGAGCAATTGCCCTCCTGCCCAAATGTGTTTTCAAACTAAGATTAGTTTTCTTATGGCTACTGAGTTGAAGAGGCACAAATAAAAAAGCTGGGACAAGAGTGGAGGAAAGGGATGCACGTATATTACGGATGGTTCAAAACAGTCTTCCCCTCTTTCTAACTTGACTCCTTCATAAGTAAAGTTTGTAATATCCATGTTCTATTTTGCACCCCCCCCCCCCCCCACCCCCAGTGTTTTTATCTAAGTCATGGCCTTTAGATGTCTCTATTTTATAAAAAGGAGCCCCATGTTCCCAAAATATAA
>Ga0131853_10004789_pt1 | contig 24282 bp, 24 predicted proteins | sample TergutLab28metaG_FD_92764 | JGI IMG/M metagenome (GOLD analysis project Ga0131853, IMG submission 92764) | Labiotermes labralis P1 segment gut microbial communities from Petit-Saut dam, French Guiana - Lab288 P1 (version 2) (version 2) | ecosystem: Host-associated > Arthropoda: Insects >...
AAAATTATAAATTGCGTCATAGTGGGCTTGACTTGTAATCTCTTACTTAAAAAGAAGATTGTGGGTCAAGCCTACTTTAACGAATAGCAATCGGGCTACCTGAACAAATATTCGCAACGCCACAAAATAACCTTAAAATCCACCCTAATCCACTCCTTACTACGAACATTTCTTCGCAAAACCTCCAAAAGCATTACATATATGTTAAGTTGCTGTTACAAAAGCATTTGAGCCCTTGCAACGCAACATAAAATATGCTATCCTATCCCCCTATTCGTCATAATACGTCAAATATTCAATATTTTCGACAATGATGCTTTTTAAATTAATGGAGGGTGGCTTTTATGATTGGCATGAAGAAAGTTTTGCTAACATTTGCTGTTTTGTTTTACCTACATATATCTATAGGAGCTATAAGCGTGGCGGCTCAAAGCGAGCCTGTCGGACTGGTTATAAACGGCCAAGCCATCCATAATTTACCGGCTCCGCCCATAATTGACCAAGACCGTGTGCTTGTGCCTGCGCGCGCCGTTTTTGAAAATCTCGGCGCAACAGTCTATTGGCAAGAAGATGCGAGGGTTGTGCATGTTCAATATCACACGCAAAATGTGCGGCTTGTTATCGGCGAGAGCAGCATTGTCGTCAACAATTACCCTATTGAAATTCCCGTGCCTGCACAGATAATTAACGATCATACAATGATTCCTGTGCGTGCGGTTTCAACAAACTTGGGTTTTAATGTTGATTTTAGAGACAGGACTGTTTTTGTAGACAACGATTATATGCGCCCACCGATAATTATTGATGACTTTATCACGGTGCTTGACACGCCTTCGGGGCCTGTTTTAGCGGATGAAGACGCAATTGTTGATGCTGGCGACACGCAGCAAGAAGAAACTGCGCCGCCTTCCAATATCCCGGTTGCTACCTTGCCCGGTAATTTGTTGAATGTTAGCTATAGCCACGCAGATAATATTTTGTTCATTCCACGCACCGCGACACCTCTCATGAATGCTGTTACGCATACTAATTTGTACCACGAAAATCGCTATAGACTTTCGCTGAATGTTGATGCGTCGCAGCTTCTGGCGACCGGTGCGATTGCCTCAAATACGTCGCTTTTGGATTCTATTGACGTCATTCATGGCTCGAACGGAACAGAGCTTGTTTTTAACGGAAGGCAAATGCTCGCGCTGCATGTTGGGCAAAACGACTCGTATTACACGATACATGTTATGTGCCCACGCCAAAGATATCGCCGCATTGTAATCATTGACCCGGGGCACGGCGGTGAACGGCCGGGCGCAGTTTATGATGACATACGCGCTGCCGACCTTAATTTGGCAATAACAAGGAAATTGCTTACACTAATTGAGGCCGACGGACACATCAGAGCATTCACCACGCGAAATTCCGACGCAACAGTTTACTGGTCTGACCGTTATGAAATGGGCAACAGCATGGGCGATTTAATGATTACCATCCACCACAATGCTGCCTATAATTTGGAAGTTCACGGTATAGAAGCTTTTTATGTCACAGATGAACACGATAATGGTCGCGCGTTGACCAACCAAAGGTTTGCGCAAATCGTGCAAGACAACTTAGTCGCGCAAACCGGCAGGCATGATAGGGGAATAAGAAGCGAGGACTTTACTGTTTTGCTGCATACGAATATCCCATCCGCCTTAGTCGAGGTTGGTTTTATGAGTAACCAAGCGGAGTTTGCAACGCTAACTGACCCACAGCACCAATGGCGCACTGCTCGCGGCATTTATCACGCGCTGCTGGAAGCGTTTGCGGATATCCCTTCAAGGTGGTAGTTTGCACAATAAAAACCCCCACTGCGTATCAGCGCAGTGGGGGTTATGTATTTATTCAACCTTCTCTTTAAGCTCTTTCAAGCACACTTCCAGCTCATCCACTCTTCCGAGCGCCTCTTTAAAGTCTGCTTCATTAACATTTAGCAAATACTTTTCTATCAAAGAGTTGTAGTCCCTTTCAAAATTGCCAATCATGCCTTTTTGCTTGTCAAGCGACTCGGATATGCTCTCCAAATGAGTAATTGTTTCTTGGCGCATGCCTTTGGCTTCCAAATGTGCGTTTTTCACAATATTATCCGCAGCAACTTGCGCGTTTATCATTGTGCTAGTTATTGCGGAGTCTTTTTCCCTATACTCGGCAAGTGCTTTTTCAATCGTCTCTATATAACTATTTACCTCGTCAATATTATATCCGTTCCTCGCTGTATTAAAGCGTTGCATATCAAACCCTTCCTTTCTTTAGTGGATACTGTTATAATATACATAATAACACAACTGGAGCTATGTTTGCAAGTGTGTGAATAAATCAGGAGAGAAATTTATGGATACTGTTTTTTTTATGAAAGAAGCATTAAAAGAGGCGGAAAAAGCCTTTGAAATAAACGAAGTTCCTGTAGGTTGCGTGATTGTTTATGACGCTCAAATAATAGGTCGTGGGCACAATCGGCGGACTATTGAAAAAAACCCATTAAAACATGCGGAGATTATCGCAATCAACGAAGCCTGCACATTTATAAACGATTGGCGTTTGGAGGATTGCCATATTTTTGTGACGGTCGAGCCTTGCCCAATGTGCGCAGGGGCAATCTTGCAGGCGCGCATGAAAAGTCTCTACTTTGGCGCGTGGAACAAAAAAGCCGGCGCGTGCGGCTCGGTTATAGATATTATCAGCGAGGATAAGTTTAACCACAAAGTAGAAATGTATCCGGGTATTATGCAAGAAGAATGCTCTGAGCTGATGAGTGTTTTTTTTGCGCAACTGCGTAAGGGGTAAGCTTGCAACAAGTATTTACTCCACAATTTGTACGAAACTAGCTCCGCCTATAGGAGGCTTCATGAGAAAAAGTGCAGACGACGATACTAAATCTACGATTGCTCCAACCGGGATGTCGTCAAGGGTTATTTCCGCGCCGTTCGCGCCAAGAAAAACAGTATCGTGGCCTGTTCGCATAATAAAATTCTGCCCGACATCATCCCCCCAAAACGGGGTTAGGCTTTTAATAAATAGCGCGTTAGGCTCTCTTTCGGCGCGTACGCCCATGGGTAAGACCTCGCCGCGCCACTCGATTTTTGTGAAGGTCACTACGAAAGCGTCTTCCGGCGTTGTTGTTTCGTAATCTAGTGTGATGGATTCAATATATCCATCGGTCGCGCTCTCGAGCGCATCCGGTAAAATTTGCTCACTATAATTGTAGTTGCACCCGATGATCATTACCAGAAACAACGCAAGCGCTATAAATAAAACACATGCTCTTTTAGCCATCTATAAACCACACTCCAAAAAATGCGGCCGGGCATAGAAACCCGGCCGCTAAAAACTCCTAAAAACCAAGTGCTTTACGACATTCCACAAACACATCCACCGCATAGTCAAGCTGTTCTATTGTATGCGCCGCACTTACTTGTGTACGAATTCTTGCTCGTCCCTTTGGCACAACCGGGTAGAAGAAACCCACGGCATAAATGTCTTTTTCAAGCAACATCGCCGCCATTTTTTGAGCAATCAGCTCGTCATAAACCATGATTGGAATTATCGGATGGCGACCGTCCAGAATTTCAAACCCTTCCGCTTTAAGTCTCGCGACATAGTGCTCCATGTTCGAGCGAAGCTTACCTACAAGCGACGCGTCTTCCATCAGCATATCAATTGCCTTAACCGAAGCCGCGGCAATGGTCGGCGAGAGCGTGTTTGAGAACAAATAAGGTCTTGATCGCTGTCTTAGTATGTCGATAATTTCTTTGCGGCCTGTCGTAAAGCCGCCTGACGCGCCACCTAAGGCTTTGCCCAAAGTGCCCGTTATAATGTCAACTCTGTCCATAACTCCGCAATACTCAACGCTTCCGCGACCTGTCTCGCCGATTACGCCGGTTGCGTGGCTCTCATCAACTGCGACTATTGCGTCATATTTATCAGCTAAATCACAAAGCGACTTCAAGTCCGCAATAATGCCGTCCATCGAGAATACGCCATCGGTTATAATTAGTCTGACACGCGCGTCTTTCGCCTCGATCAAGCAACGCTCGAGATCGGCCATATCGTTATTTTTGTATCTGAATCTTTGGGCTTTGCAAAGGCGGATTCCATCAATTATGCTCGCGTGGTTAAGCTCGTCGCTTAAAATCGCGTCTTCCGCGCCTAAAATAGTCTCAAAAAGCCCTGTGTTTGCGTCAAAACATGACGAATAAAGAATTGTGTCCTCTTGCTTTAAAAACTCCGAAATTTTGTCTTCAAGCTGCTTATGCACTTGTTGCGTGCCGCAGATAAAGCGCACGGACGAGAGGCCGTAGCCCCATTTATCAAGACTTTCCTTAGCGGCTTCAGTCAAGGCCTTTGAGTTTGAAAGGCCGAGATAGTTATTCGCGCACATATTAAGCAAATCGGTATTTTTCGTCGTGTCGATGCGTGACGATTGTTGCGTTGTGATTATTCTTTCGTCTTTCCAAAGGCCGGAGTCTTTGATTTCTTGAATCGTGCCTTGCCATACTTTAATTGCTGATTTCATTTATGTCGTCCTCCTGTCGGTTTATCAAAAATGCGCCCAAATTAATTCCAATCAAGCACAACCTTACCCGTCTGGCCGCCTTCCATAGCTTCAAAGCCCTTTTGATAGTCTTTGTAGTTAAACTCATGCGTAATAATCGAGCTGATATCAAGCCCACTTTGGAGCATCGCGCTCATCTTATACCAAGTTCCATACATTTCGCGGCCATAAATGCCTTTGATTGTGAGCCCGCCAAAAATCACTCGATCCCAATCAATTTGAGTATCTTTTGGAACAAGGCCAAGAAGCGATATCTTACCGCCATTTACCATATGGTTTACCATATCGTTAAAGCCGGCCGCGGCCCCGCTCATCTCAAGACCTACGTCAAAGCCTTCTTTGATTTTGAGCTCGTCGTAGCAGTCCTTGATTTTTTCTTTCGTGACATTGATTGTTCTTGTCGCACCTAGTCTCATAGCCATTTCAAGTTTATAGTCATTGATATCAGTCACAACTATATTTCTAGCACCTACATGTTTGCAAATAGCAACGGACATAAGCCCAATAGGACCTGCCCCCGTGATAAGGACATCTTCGCCGACTAAATCGAACGACAAAGCCGTATGAACCGCATTTCCTAACGGGTCAAAGCAGCAGATAACTTCTTGCGGGATACTTTCATCGCAAACCCAAATATTAGTCGCAGGAATCGCCGCGTATTCAGCAAAAATGCCCGATTTATTCACGCCGATGCCCACAGTTTTAGCACAAAGGTGCTGAAGGCCTACGATACAATTACGGCACTCGCCACAAACGATATGCCCCTCGCCCGATACTAAAGTGCCTATTTTAAGATGCGTAACATTCTTGCCAACTGCTGCCACACGCCCAACGAACTCATGCCCAACTATCATAGGCGTTTTTATAACGCGCGCCGCCCAATCATTCCACTCATAGATATGAAAATCCGTACCACAAATAGCCGTCTTTGACATTTTTACAAGCACGTCATTGTCTCCTATTTCCGGTATGTCAACCTCTTGCAGCTCAAATCCGTTGCGTTCAGGCCTTGCTTTAACAATAGCTTGCATCTTGCCCTTCATAAAAATACCCTCTTTCTATAATTTTATTGGGAATTTTGTGTGGAAATTGTCTCCTACATTATAGCTAACTTAGGCACGATAGTCAATGCGTTAAAAACGTGCTATTGTTAAATTACGGATGTCTAAAGACAATGGTTCTTTGCTGAGACGCGACAGAATTTGACGAAAACGTGGAAAATACCACCTCACATGTATAAAACAAAAACCCCTGTCTTGTTTGCGTATACAAGACAGGGGTTGAGAGTATAAACTATTTCAATGTAACAACAGCGCCTGCTTCTTCAAGTTTAGCTTTAGCAGCGTCTGCTTCTTCCTTAGTAACGCCTTCTTTGAGAACTTTAGGAGCGGCTTCTACTAAGTCTTTTGCTTCTTTGAGGCCGAGGCCTGTGATTTCTCTAACTACTTTGATAACTTTAACTTTTTCCGCACCAAAGTTTGTGAGTTCTACGTCGAAATCAGTTTTTTCTTCTGCTGCTGCGCCTGCCGCAGGGCCTGCTGCCGCTACAACCATACCGGCTGCTGCTGATACGCCAAACTCTTCTTCTGCTTTTGTTACTAAATCATTAAGCTCGATAACCGTGAGCTCCTTGATTGCTTCGATAATCTCGTCTATAGTTAATTTTGCCATAATAGCACCTCCATTATTTTATTCTTCCGGGCTCTGCGCCGGTTCTTCTGCTGCTGGTTCTTCTGTCGCCGGTTCTTCAGCCGGAGCTTCTTCAATCGCCGGGGCTTCCGTTGCCGGTTCTTCAGCCGGAGCTTCTTCAGCCGCCGGGGCTTCCGTTGCCGGAGCTTCAGGGGCTACTTCTTCAACCGCCGAAGCTTCCGCTACAGGAGCCTCAGCCGCTGCTTCTGCTACAGGAGCTTCTTCCGCTTTAGTTGCCGGTTCGCCGCCGCCGTTTTCCTTCTCTTCTGCGATTGCTTTAACAACACGTGCGAAGCTGGACATCGGGGACTTGAACGAGCCAAGTAATCTTGATAAAAGTTCTTCCCTTGGCGCGATTTTTGAAAGCGCGTCGGTCGCGGCTGCGTCGTAAAGAGTCCCATCGACTACAGCTGCTTTGAACTCGAGCTTTGGCATGCCTTTCATTTCTTCAGCGATGAGCCTTGCAGCACTTGTCGCATCGTCATAAGAGAACGCCATTGTTGAAGGGCCTTTTAAAAACTCCGTGATCGGCTCGAACGCCGTATCTTTAACCGCGAACTCCATCATAGAGTTCTTGTAAACTTTATAGTCTACGCCGGCTGTGCGAAGTTTACGACGAAGCTCGGTGTCTTGAATAACTGTGAGGCCTCTCGCATCAACAATTACGAGTGAAAGCGATTTATCGAGCTTTTCCTTGATTTCGTTGATTACTACTTGCTTTTGTTCGATTTTTGGCATTAATTTGCACCTCCTTGGATGTAAATTTAGTGAAGGCAATATAAAAGCCTCCTGCCATAGACAGGAGGCGATAAAGTTACGCGTAAAAGCGATTCTTCAAAATCATCCTCGGCAGGCCGCTCGGGGGAAGCGTTACGCATCACAAATGACGCGCCTGAGTCTTAGGCTGTTGTATGATGTTACAACGTACTTTGGAAGTGTAGCATGGAAGTTAGCATTTGTCAAGGGTTTTTTGGTGGATGGTTGGTGATATTTGTGGTATTATTACTCCACCAACTAAATATTAGAAAAAGTTTGCGCCGCAAAAGCCGCGGCAGGCCAACGGATTGACGCGGCTTTTTTGTTTCATCCTAATTCCCGATTAAACAACAAAGCTTCCTCACGGATAAAACCACCCTAAAGCGGCTTAATTCCCACCGCTTTAGGGCGCCGCTCGAACTTTTGGTTTAATCTGGAATTAGAATTAAGTCAAAGAAATGCCGCGCAGTAATACCCTCTGTGGTATAAACAAGCGGCAATTTATAGAATTTCCGTGAACGATGGAGTTCCTGCAGCGCATACAAAGAAGGACAATTCCCATTCCTCTATAAAAAACGCCCCGCGCATAAACGCAGGGCGAAACATTTTATTATATCACTAAACTGTTGGTTTTGCAGCTTCGCTGGCTCTCGCAGTGTTTACCTTAACACCAGGTCCCATCGTGCTCGTAAGCACAACGCTCTTCAAATACGTACCTTTAGCAGCGGCAGGCTTAGCCTTTACTACCGCATCGAGCAGAGTTTTATAGTTATCCACCAACTTATCAGCGTCGAAAGAAACTTTGCCGATTGGTACGTGGATAATATTTGCTCTGTCTAGTCTGTACTCGATTTTACCGGCTTTAATCTCTTCAACGGCCTTTTTGATGTCCATTGAAACGGTACCCGCTTTTGGGTTTGGCATAAGGCCTTTTGGACCTAAAACGCGACCGATACGACCGATAAGACCCATCATGTCAGGCGTTGCAACCATCACGTCGAACTCGAACCAGTTCTCATTTTGAATTTTGCTTATCATGTCCTCGTCGCCTACGTATTCAGCTCCGGCAGCTTGTGCTTCGGCAGCTTTTTCACCTTTAGCGATTACTAAAACGCGAACAGATTTACCTGTTCCATGCGGCAGAACGATTGCGCCTCTTACTTGTTGGTCAGCGTGACGCGAGTCAACGCCTAACCTCAAGTGGCACTCTACTGTTGCGTCAAATTTCTCAAAACTCGCCTTTTTAACAAGCTCAACAGCCTGTTCCGGGTCGTAGTGAACACTTTTGTCGATTAATTTCACTGCTTCTTTGTATTTTTTTCCTCTTTTCATCGTCTACGCCCCCCTATTCCTTAACGGTTATGCCCATGCTGCGCGCTGTGCCCGCAATCATGGAGATAGCCGCATCCATTGAGGCCGCGTTAAGATCCGGCATTTTATGCTCTGCGATCCTTTGAAGGCCTGCACGGTCGATACTGGCTACTTTGTCTTTGTTAGGTACGCCCGACGCTTTCTCAAGACCACATTCTTTCTTGAGAAGCACCGCAGCCGGTGGAGTTTTCGTAATAAAAGAGTAACTTTTATCTTGGTAAACCGTGATAACTACGGGAATAATAAGACCCGCCTGAGCATTTGTGCGCTCGTTGAACTCTTTGCAAAAACCTACAATGTTTACGCCGTGCTGACCGAGAGCCGGTCCAACAGGCGGCGCAGGCGTCGCTTTAGCTGCCGGAATTTGCAGCTTGATATAGCCTGAAATTTTCTTTGCCATAAGGCACCTCCTTGTGATATCCGTTACGGCACTTAGCCAAACGGGGCGTGGTAAATTTAGGGAGAGGCTCCCTTCCCACTTTTATGCGGCATCGCCGCTATATTGCAAGGACACACAAAATGCGCCCGTTACAAACTACACTAACTTCTGAATCTGCGTAAACTCAAGCTCAACCGGCGTTTCGCGTCCAAAGACGGATAGCGATACAATGACTGCGCGCTTTTGCATAAGCACTTCCTTGACCACGCCAACCGAGTCTTCAAACGGCCAAACGGTTACTTTTACACTGTCGCCAACTTCTATGTCTATCTGCTCAAGCGGCATAGAAATGCCCATGTTCGCAATTTCCGCTTCAGTAAGAGCAACCGGTTTAGAGCCCGGCCCTACAAAACTGGTAACGCCGCGAGTGTTACGAACGACATACCAAGTTTCGTCATTCATATACATTTTAACGAGCACATAGCCCGGAAAAACCTTACGAGAGACGTTCTTTTTTTGACCGTTCTTTATCTCCACGACATCGTGGACAGGAACAGCAACCTCGAAAATCTGGTCTTGCATATTCCGATTTTCAACGATTTTCTCGATATTGGCTTTGACTTTGTTTTCATAGCCGGAATAAGTATGCACAACGAACCATTCAGGTTCTAAAGAAGGCTCTTGGTGATGGTCTGACATCGGCCGTCCTCCTCTATGCTACTATCGTAGAAATCAAGCGCATAACTTCAGTAAAAATGAAATCGTAACTGAATATTATAGCCAAGAAAACTAAACATACGCCGATAACCGTCATAGTCTTCTTGCGAAGCTCTTCCGGTGTAAGCCATTGTATGCGTTTAAACTCGCCCTTATATTCGGCTAAACGCTCGCTCAGGGTTATTTTTTTTTCTTCCATAGCAGACGCTCCTTAAATCAAAATGAGGTTTTTTTCAGACAAACTGAAAAAACCGGCTTACGGTTTTGTCCCAGAAGGAACCGAATGAAGTATTTGGCGGCACGCTTTAATTTACGCACACGCTTTTAGTGCGGAAATTAGTGCCGTTTTTCGCTTTAGCGAAAAATTCGGAACCCGGTCAAAAGCTACGCCTACCTTGTTTCACGATGCAAAGTATGGCTATTACAGAATCTGCAATACTTTTTCGTTTCCATTCTCTCCGGATGGTTTTTCTTTTCTTTTGTCATGTTGTAATTTCTCTGTCTGCATTCTGTGCAGGCAAGGATTATACCGCTTCTCATCTCGCGCACCTCCATTTAAGCTATCATTACACAAAAAGTTACACAAAAAAAAGACTTCTTGCGCCGTTCACATATAATATCACCAAACATGCGCCTTGTCAATGATTTTGAGCCAAAAATATGTCGCCATTGTAAACTTTTGTAGGTAATGCCTAAAAAAGTTTGTAAAGACCATGATTATGTGATATATTGGGGATGATATTACTCCACTAGCTGAGTATTAGAGAATGTCTACATTTGGAGGGCTCCCATGACAAATGATAAGTATAATATTTTGGTCGTAGATGATGACAAAGAGATACGAAACGCGCTGAACATCTATTTTTCGGAAGAAAATATGAATGTGTTTTTAGCAGGCGATGGGTGCGAGGCGCTCGATATTATCGAGACGACAGATATCCATCTTGTTTTGATGGACATAATGATGCCGAAAATGGACGGAATCCAAGCCACGCTTGAAATCAGGCGTTCAAAAAACATTCCGATAATCATCCTTTCGGCAAAAACGCAGGACAAGGATGTAATCTTAGGGCTAGACGTTGGTGCAGACGATTATATTTCAAAGCCGTTCAATTTCCAAGAGCTATCGGCGAGGGTAAAGAGTAATCTCAGGCGTTATCTGAAATATGAGAGCTATCAAAAAGATAAAGACGACGTCACTCAGATAGAAATTCGCGGCTTAATCCTAAACCCACGCACGAGCGAAGTTTTTGTAAACGCAACACAAGTCCATCTTACACCTATCGAGTTTAAGATACTGAGGCTGCTTATGGAGAACAAAAACATCACTTTCTCCATTCAAGAAATCTATGAAAACGTATGGAAAGAGCCGTTTTATAATAGCGAAAATACTGTTGCGGTTCATATCAGGCGCATTAGAGAAAAAATCGAGGTCAACCCAAAAGAGCCTATGTATTTAAAGGTCGTTTGGGGTGTCGGGTATAAGATAGAGAAGTAGGGGCCGTTGGCTAACAGCCGTTGGCTAACAGCCGTTGGTCGACGGCCTTTGGCTAACAGCCATTGGACCCCGTAGCTGCATCTAGTCATGCCCCCACAGGGAGGCACCATTGAAAAACAACAATCCCCCAACAAAATCGCGTGTCAACCTAAGCCTTTTTGGTTTTATTTTGTTGACAATTATAGTGATCATATCAGCGGCCGGACTGCGCATGGCATACGGCTCTCTTGATGAGCTTAGGGAAGGAAGAGCCGACTACATTGAAGCGCGCATCCGAGCCGACAATGAAGCATGGAACGAAATTGTGCGCTATGCAAGAAATCTTAACCGCTTTTTCATCCACCACCGCGGCTTCGACGGCGTAGCATGTGCTTCTGCCATAACCGAAGATGATATCGCTGAGGATGTAGCATTTCTTACCAACGTGCTAAGCTTTGAGCTTATGGAAGCCCTTAGCCGATTCATGAGCGGTGTTTACTATCAAGGCAGTGGCCCCTCAGGCGCGCATGATGCTCAGGACGAGCTTGTAAACAGCCTCGCCGGGCTTGCGCCATTTTATATCAACTCTTTGGAAGAGCGTTGGCAAGTGCGCTTATCGGAGCGCGTTGCCAATTTCGCTGCCATCCAAAATTATTTGGAAACAACTCAAGAGTTTGTGTATATCCTACACGACGGCGTCCTGGACAAAACTTTTTACAATATTGACGCATATGATATTGACTTGTTTTTGCATGAAGAGGTCTATGTTATAATCAATTTATCCGATATACTTGATACATTTAATGGCATCCCGTTGAACGAGGGCTTTGCGAGGGGCTCTATAAGCGGACTTATCGCCTTACCTATCAGCCAACCTGCCGGAAGTGTGGTTATGTTAGCTGCTGAACGCGCAAATGCCAGCTGGCTCAGCAGTGTTGAAGCTGCTCGTGTGGTTACACATGTTTATATCGGGCTGACTTTGGGCACGTCGCTCATAACGATTGTTGTGATGCTTAAAGTTGTGTTGCCTGATTTATTGGGTGCATGGAACGGTGTGCTTTCGGGTGCCGAGTTTTATTTTAAGCTCCCACTTTTACTTAAAACTCTGTTTGCCATCTACGCGCTCGCGTTTGTTTCCGGTTTTATCGGCGAGCCTATTGCAGGGCGTTTGCGGCTTGGACATTGGATTCCTCTTTACTTAGCCTTTGTCGTAATAATGTTTAGCGCGATTTTGCTGGTCTATGCTTTGCGCGGTAAGTATCGGTTCTGGGATGAGCTTGAACTTCGCATTGCGAAAAAAATCGTCTTGGGATTTGGCATAATTCGAAGACTTAGCGCGGTTTTTCTACCTGCAATTTGGGCCGCGCTGGTACTTAGCGGAATAGGCTTTTTATTTTCAGGACTGTATCTTCTGTACTCGATATCTATCGTGCCCGTTACCTCAATGCTAATCGTGCTTATATGCATTGCCGCATTTGGCGGGTTTGTTGCGAGCTTTATCCTGCTTTTAGTTTTAACAACATATGCGGAGAGTTACTATTATATAAAAATTATTGCCGAAGGCCGCCCGGTAGTTATCCCTGAGCAACAAGGAATCTTTGGCAAGCCGCTAAATGTAATAAACGGACTAAGCCACGGCCTACAAGCAAGTTTAGAAGAGCAGCTCCAAGCCGAGCGCACCAAAACCGAGCTTATAACCAGCGTTTCTCATGACCTGAAAACGCCGCTAACGAGTATAATAAATTATGTTGACCTGCTTAAAAAAAGCAATATCGAAGACAGCTCAGCGCGCGAATATGTTGATATACTTGAAAATAAGTCGGAGCGTTTAAAGCTTCTCATCGAGGATCTGTTTGAAGCTGCCAAGCTCACAAGTGGCTCGATGGAGCTTTCAATTGCGCCGGTTGATATTGCTCAGCTTTTAACTCAAGCCATTGGCGAACTTTCCGACAAATTCGACTCAAATGATATTGACATAAGATACAAGCCGCCGGAGAATAAGCTTATAGCTATGCTTGACGGGCAGCGAATGTGGCGCGTATTCGAAAATCTTTTGAACAATATAGCAAACTATTCGCCGCCCGGCAGCCGCGCATATATAACGCTCGAGCAACATGATGAAGAAATTGAGATTGTGATGAAAAATATTTCATTGTATCCGCTTGACATAAACGCAAACGAGCTGTTTGAGAGGTTCAAGCGAGGCGATACTGCAAGGACGACCGAAGGCTCAGGCCTTGGGCTTAGCATAGCCAAAGATATAGTCGAGCTGCACGGCGGACAAGTGGAAATTGCTATTGACGGCGATTTGTTTAAGGTCATTCTTAGGCTAACACTCGTAACATAAAAGGACGGTGATTAAAATGCAGGCCATCGGCCGGCACTTTTCTTTCTTGGATAAAGAATTTGTGAAAAAAACTCTGACTATTGCGCTTCCAATAGCTGTGACCAGTCTTATAAATTTTGGCGTTAAAGCCGTAGATACATTAATGCTAGGCATAATCGGTGAGATTCCGCTATCTGCGGCAGCTCTTGCTAACCAGCTTTCGCTGATGTTTTTAATCTTTGCAAGCGGCGTGGGCGCAGGCTGCGGTGTGCTTGCTTCTCAATACTGGGGCGCAGGCGACAAGCAGCGTGTGCGTGAAATTTTCGCGTTCATGCTGCGCGTTATGTTTTGCTTGAATATGGCGTTTGCGAGTATTGCTTTTTTTGCGCCGCATATGGTTCTTGGCATCATGACAACGGATGTGGAGGTCATAGCTTACGGAACGATATATTTGCGAATAATGAGCGCAGGCTACTTGGTTTCTGGGATGACTACTGCGAGCACGGTCGTAATCCGCTCAGTGGGCATTGTGAAAATGCCTATGCTCGTTTACTCGGTCTCACTTGTGGTTAGCGCGTCGCTTGGTTTTATTTTGATATTCGGGCATTTGGGTTTTCCTGCAATGGGTATCCGCGGAGCCGCTATTGCCACAGCGACGGCTCGTTTTGTCGAAGTCATAATCATATCCGTTTGCATTCTAAAGTTCGACCAAACCTTGGGCTTTCGGGTAAAAGACTTGTTTGGGCGCGTAGGAAAAATTGCAAAAGGCTTTGTTAAATTCGGCATGCCCGTTGTTTTAAACGAGGCACTTTGGGCCGGGGCTTTTTTTGTGCTACATATAATAATCGGGCGAATGGGGCGCGAATTTGTTGCGGCGAATGCAATCGGCGGGCTGATTATGCAGTTTAACGGCATGTTTGTCTTCAGCATGGCGTCCGCTATGGCAGTAATTATAGGAAACACGATAGGCGAAGGGCGATATGAGCGCGCACAAAAGATAGCAAACGGCGTACTTTGGCTCAGCTTTATAATCGGGCTTTTATGCGCTGTAATCGTCCAAATAATCCGTGTTCCGTTCGTCAATTTCTATAATTTGTCCGACGTCGCGCATATGTATGCTCTGCAGATAACGAATATAATTTCGGTCAATATAATTTTCGTCTCCATAGCTCTAATATCGCTGATGGGCACGCTCAGAGGCGGCGGCGATGGCAAGTTTGTCATGATAGTCGATATAATATTTATGATTTTTATTGCCATTCCGCTTGGTGCATACACCGGCCTTGTACTTGGATGGCCGGTTTGGATTGTGTTTATAATTTTGAGAAGCGAGGATTTTTTCAAGACGATAGTGGTCTTGTGGCGTGTGCCGCGAGGGAAGTGGATAAGGGATGTTATGAGGTGATTGACACATATTGCTACCCATGCTAGAATATCAATATAATAAATCCGCTAGGGGTGCTGCTCTTGTTTGGTGAGTGGCTGAGAATTACCCTTTGTACTTGACCCGGATAATGCCGGCGCAAGAAAGCGAAGACCCCCTCCTTATAGTGCTTAATTAGTGCTAGTTCTAGATTAAAGCCTACAGTTTAAACGCTTCGCCGACAGGCGCAACGGAAACAGCGAAAATCAAGCCGTTTTTGGGTGATTTTAGCCGCGAAAAAGTGTTGGATTTAATCAGGTATTAGTATATAAGCTCTTTCGCGGATAAAAAAGGAGGCTTTTTTTATGTCAACAAACACCAACCTTCCAAATCGTCCGGGTGCAACACGCATCTTGGTCTATTCGGCAATATGCTTGGCACTTGCGTATATTTTGTCAAATGCCATCATTTTTAGGATGCCGCAAGGCGGCTCTGTAACGCTTGCCAGCATGTTCTTCATTGCCTTGGTCGGCTATTGGTTCGGGATTCGTGCAGGGCTTGCAGTCGGGCTTGCGTTCGGTTTTTTGCGAATGTTTCATGCCCCACAAATTTGGCACCCGATTCAAGCCATGCTTGATTATGTAGTTGCATACGCGGCGCTAGGCGGCATTGCAGGTATATTCAGCGGCAGGCGCTTCGGACAATACGGCTTGTATATAGGCTATTTGGCGGGAGTAACAGGCACATTTTTGAGTCAATATGCATCAGGCATCATTTTTTTCTCGCACTTCGCGCCAGAGGGCACACATATCGTGCTATGGTCTGCGATATACAACCTTTCGCACAATCTTCCCGAGGTCATCATCACATTCGCTATTTTGGCACTTCCAAGCTTTAAACATGCCTTAGACAGCGTTGCACCGGAAGGCTCCGTCTCTTCCGACAACGGGCTCAGCCGCGTCTTACAAGGCAAAGCGATAATGCAAAAGCTGCCCTACGCCATTGTGTCCGCGGCTTTATTCATTTCGTTTTTTGTGTTTCCGCTTATCCACAGAGGCGTACGAGTAAGGAGTGACGCATCAGGTTGGGGAATCGCGTCCGGTAGTAGCGGCTTGTTTGAAGGGTCATACTCGGCAGTGTTCCTGTTGCTTTTGGCACCTATTATAATGTTTGTTCTAACGCTTATGAATGCGTCTGTAAAAATGCTGCTATACAGCGCGATACTTGGGTTTGTAGTTAAGCTTGGTTTTGCAATTTGGGCAGCTTTTATCACGAGCGATGTCGGCATTTTAGGGCCGGATTACAATCTTTCAATGTCTAATGTAATCGTTCTTGCGATATTTGCGGGGCTCATTTCCACGCTCAGATTGCAAAGCAACGGACAGGAACAAGAATCCCAGGCCACCTAAAAGTCACTATTTAAGCAGTGTTTTGTCACTATCATTTATCACAAATGTAACGCTACTGTAATTGTAAAAAAGCCCATACTCGTATAGAATATAGTCAAATAAAATGACTAAAGAATGAGGAAAGGGGCAAAGCATGAAGAAAATAATTTTTGTTTTTGTGTTTATTATGTTAATGGCTTTGCCAATTGGATTGTCGGCAAACGGCTTCCAGTCCCTTCCTGTGCGAACTGAGGCGAATATTGGCAGTATAAGGATTGAGCCGCGCCATTTAGACGGCGAGCGAGTCGGCGGCATTACCATAAGGGGCGCACTCCCTGAAGTAACAGATTTTGACGAGCTTGCTTATGAGATCGAAGCGATATTTAACAAAAGGATAAATGGCGGACTTGGCAGCGCGTATTTTAGCTACAATATCGTTACCAGCGGCAGATTTGTTAGCTTGATAATATTGAGCGAGTTTACTGCCCACGGCGGCTCACGCGTCAGCCGTGTTGATACGATTAATTTTGACAGGCTGACCTTGGAGCGTGTTTATGCGCAAGATTTAATGGGCACAAATAACGGCTTCGCGATAGCCACAAATATAGTTAATAATTTTATCGCACAAAATTTCAGGCATATGCCGCGTATTGATATGTTGAATGAGGATTCTAGCTTCTACGTATTAAACGGCTCAGTACATTTCGTGTTCAACCGATATGAGATTGCTCCGGGTTCCGAAGGCGTCCAGAGTGTCGCGGTGTATTTGAACCATTTAATGAGCTATCTGCTAGAGCTTGACGATTATCATATTGATATGTTTAACCATGGCGTAAGAATGCTGCCTCTGCGAAGATTGGCTGATGCGTTCGGTTACGAGGTTACATGGAATGGTTATGAGCATGAAATCGGTATAGTGCGAACAAACGGCAACGGCGAAAGAGAAATCATAACGCTAAGGTTAAACCAAAACGCCTATACAAGAGCGCAAGACACCATCCCAAGAACTTTAGAAGCTGCTCCGCAAATGATAAATGGCGTAACGCATGTACCAATATCGTTTTTTGAAACGATTTTAGGGATGCATTACAATATCTCGACTGACGGGACGATTGAACTTACGATTTATAATCCATATTGGGATTAAGATGTGAACGGCGTGGCGAAAAGCTACGCCGTTTTTTAATGATGAAGCAAGGATATTGACCCATTGATTGAAAATCTCGCCGGGGGGCAATTAAAAAACTCTTGACAACTATCTCGTCCTTAGTATATTATACTCTCTAAAGGTAGGTATAAAATTATGAAAAACTTTACTCACATTCAATTTTCTCAAGTAAATATGATGAGCGACATGATGATGCGTGGTATGATGATGCCTAACGCGTCTTTGTTGCGTTTCTGTCGAATGTGAGGATTTGTTTGATAGAAAATTAGCATTTAAGACGCCAAGCATCCGGTTTGCTGGGCGTCTTTTTTATTACTCCACTAACTAAATATTAGAAAAAGTCTACGTCGCCAAAAGCCGCGGCAGACCAACGATTAACGCGTCATTTTGCTTCATCCTAACTCCTGATTAAGCAACAAAACTTCTTCACGGCTAAAACCACCCTAAAGCGGCTTAATTCCCTCGCTTTAGGGCGCCGCTCGAACTTTTGGTTTAATCTAGGGTTAAAATCAGGTCAAAGAAGTGCCGCGCAGTAATACCCTATGTGGTATAAACAAGCAGCACTGACGCAGACATGGAACAAAATGATCGACTAGGTTTTCTAACATTTAGTTAGTGGAGTAATCTTTATTTAGGAGGTGTAATAAATGCCAATCAAAATTCCGAATGAACTACCGGCCAGGTTACAATTAGAGTCGGAAAATATCTTTGTAATGACAGAGCTTCGCGCCAATACTCAAGATATCCGCCCGTTGAAGATTGCAATTTTGAATTTGATGCCAACCAAAATTGCGACAGAAACGCAACTGCTGCGGCTGCTCTCCAAAACGCCCATACAAATTGATGTTGAGCTGATTCGACTGGATACGCATACGTCGAAAAATACGCCGAAGGAACATTTGCTTGCTTTTTATAAGCCTTTTTCAGACGTGAAGGCGGAGCGGTTTGACGGGCTGATTATTACCGGTGCGCCGATTGAGCATTTGGCATTTGAAGAGGTTGATTATTGGGGCGAGCTTTGTGAAATTATGGATTGGTCAAAGACCAATGTGACTTCTACATTGCATATTTGTTGGGGGGCGCAGGCCGCAATTTACCATCATTACGGCATTGGGAAATCGGCTCTTCGGCAAAAAGTGTCCGGCGTGTTCCATCATGAAGTAATGCCGAATAACACAATGTTCCTTTGGGGCTTTGACAGCGTCTTTTTTGCCCCACATTCGCGCTGGTCAGTTGTTGATGAGGCGGCAGTCAAGGCGTGTGGTGAGCTGGATGTGCTTGCTCACTCGCCCGCCGTGGGCGTTCACATTGCCCAGTCGAAGGACAAAAAGAGTTTGTTCGTTTTTGGGCATATGGAATATGACGCGGACACGCTGGCAGGCGAATATCATCGCGACCTAGCGAAGGATCCTGATACGCCTGTTCCTTGCAACTATTTCCCAAACGACAATCCGCAAAATCCACCTTTGGTAACATGGCGCGCTCATGCGAATCTATTGTTTTCGAACTGGGTCAACTTTGTTTATCAAGAAACTCCTTACGATATTGCGTAGGGATAAAATTATTAGAAGGAAAGTATATTAGGAGGAGAAAATTATGTCTAAAAAAAATTGGCGTTTTGAAACGCAACAAATCCATGTAGGTCAGGAAGCTCCGGATCCGGCAACTGACGCTCGCGCAGTGCCTATCTACCAAACATCTTCATATGTGTTTCCAAGCCCTGAAAAAGCCGCTGCACGCTTTTCTTTAGCTGAACCCGGCAATATTTATACCCGAATCATGAACCCAACAACCGACGTGTTCGAGCAGCGTATTGCGGCGCTCGAAGGCGGTCAGGCAGCACTCGCTCTTGCAAGCGGTTCAGCCGCAACGGCGTATGCGATCCAAAACATCGCGAACCCTGGCGACCATATCGTCGCTGCAAAATCGCTCTATGGAGGAACACATAATCTTTTCGCCCATACTTTTCGCAAACTAAACATAAGCGTCAGCATTATCGACCCGGATGAGCCTGCTAATTTTGAGGCCGCCATCCAAGACAACACAAAAGCAATCTTTTTAGAAACCGTAGGCAATCCAAACGCCACGCTGATTGACATTCAAGCGGTTGCGGATATCGCCCACAAGCACGGACTGCCGCTTATCGCTGACAATACCTTTGCAACGCCGTACTTGCTGCGCCCAATCGAGCATGGCGCGGATATCGTTATCCATTCTGCCACAAAGTTTATCGGCGGTCACGGCACGACTATCGGTGGTGTAATTGTTGACGGCGGCCGCTTCGACTGGGCTGCTTCCGGTCGCTTCCCATGCTTTACGGAGCCTGATGCGAGCTATCACGGCGCGGTTTTCGCAGACGTTGCCGGTCCACTGGCGTATATCATCAAGGCGCGCGTCACACTCCTAAGAGATATGGGCGCATGCCTCTCTCCGTTCCATTCATTCCTGTTCCTTCAGGGGCTTGAAACCCTTTCGCTTCGCATGGAGCGGCATGTGGAGAACACGCGCAAGGTGGTCGAATTCCTAAAAGACCATCCGCAAGTTGAGCGCGTAAATCACTCATCACTGCCAACGCATCCGCATCACAAGTTGCACCAACGCTACTTCCCTAGCGGCGGAGCGTCCATCTTCACCTTTGAAATCAAAGGCGGCAAAGAAGCCGCGCAAGCTTTTGTTGAAAAACTATCACTATTTTCACTAGTGGCAAATGTGGGCGACGTCAAATCCCTAGTCATCCACCCGGCTTCAACCACGCATTCCCAAATGAACGCGGACGAGCTTGCCGGAGGCGATATTAAGCCAAACACTATCCGCCTCTCCATCGGCACGGAGCATATTGATGATATTTTGGAGGACATTGGGCAGGCGTTGGGGGTTTAGGCGAGTTGTCTGGCGAGGTTGGCGTTGCCTTGTATGGACAACGAGATGTAGGGGGCGCGCCGTTGCGTGTCCCCTACAAAAATATGTACCATAGACTTTTGAACAAAGTATCCTAAATTTTGCGTTTAAACGACGCGAACCAAACGTCTGTTCCCCATGAGCCGCTACCTGAAGAATTTTCGTTATAAAAAAAGCCCACCAGCTCCCAGCCTTGCTGCCCATACTCATTAAATTGGTCAGAAATGGCGGGCGTATCCCACACTGAGCCACCGAATAAACCCTTACCGGCACTCATTTGTTTTGGTTTAAAATCAATAGTAAGATATTCCCATTTGTCCATATATCATCCTCCTGTTCTCGCGAAATAAACTCGCAGATTAACACCTAAACCCCCAACACCATTCCCTCTTCACCATCAACCATTTTTCCGGTTTTTACAAAGCCTAGTTTTTCATAGAACCTTGTCGGGCTACCTTCGCCGGGTACGACTGAGGTGAATAGTTTTTCTATCTTAACGTTTGAGGACTCTCTTATTTCTTGTATCAATAAATTTAGTGCCGCGCTGCCATAACCTCTGCCTTGGCAGCTATTATCAATCATCAAACGCCATAGATAATAGTATGGCTTGTTGTCGTTGTCGCCTTTATCATGGCAATACTCAGCCATAATAAAACCCACCGGCGTTTCATCATCATAAATACCGAACGCCAAAGGCCCTTCGCCATTTTCCACATAATAAGCATAGGCTTGTATCATGCTTTTTTCGTTTGTAGCGACAAATCTTTCGTCCGCTTTCAATTTGCAAACCTCAAAGCAATTTTTTGAGGTGATTTCTCGCAAAGTTATCACTTCTATTTCAATCCTCCATAGCTTGATAATCGCAGCCACATTACTTAAAGCTCAATCTCCTCATTCGGCTCAACGATTATCTTATTCGGAGCACTCCATGCCTCGGCGCGTTCTCTATCGAACAGCTCGCCCGGCTTTAGGTGGATTATGATGTTATGCTTAGCTTTTATCAGCTCCGCGCACTCAGCCGCCTCTTCCAAATCCATATTATAAAACCCATCGCCACATAAAACGGCATAGTCAAGTTCCATAGCGGCAAAGCTCTTCATATGCTCAGTCTTCGACGTATCACCGCTCGCGTACAATTTCACGCCATCCATTGTGATGATGAAACCAACACATTTGGAAGGGTCATGGTTCTTATTCGATGCTTCGACCGCTTCAATCAAAATACCGCCAATATCAAATTTATTATGAATGCCGCCATCCAACGCCTCATCCTGCGTTATGATGACACAATCAGCCTTCTTGGCGCAAAGCTCAAACTTATTATGGTCGCCGTGCGCGTGGCTTGAAAGGATAAGGTCGGCAGGCTTGTCGTAGCCCTCGCCTATGTATGGGTCGATGTAGATTATTCGCCCATCATCCGCTTGTAGGCGGAAACTTCCGTGCCCTTGGTAAAATAGTTTTGGCATTTTTGCGCCTCCCTTGTGTTTATATAAATATGTGCCTTATTCAGTATTTTCTCTTACCACAAAAACCTAATTGTTGTTTCTAATGCCCCAAGAATAGCTACAACAATAACAACCAGGCAGACTCCCAAAGCAATCTCATGAGTTTCCGTAGGTTTATCATTTTTTATATTTCACATTGCGCCCATGAAAATAAATGGCATCATAAACGCCGCGAATATGGAAAGCACGAACGCAAGTCCTATTATATCACCTCAATATTATAGTCATATAAATTGCCGGGCTATCCCTCAACAATCCCTGACATAACAGTAACTTCAACGCCCTTTTCTCTCCAAAGCTCAGCAATCTTGTTAAGGCCGACCGAATCACTGGACATATGCCCGGCAATGATAACATTACCCACCATATGCTCTTTTACAAGCTTTGCATCTTTTTCCGGGATATGCATCATAATAAGCGTGCCAACACCTGCGTCGAAATACGCCTTTAAAATATCCGCTCCGGGACCTGTTAGCCCTGACATTAGAACATAAATTTTGCCCGCATAACTATCTTTGCCGCCAACGCGGATGACCGGCTTTCTTGCGGAGTTTTTGTACTCGCCGATTTCTTCGAGCGCGTCCAAAACTTCATGCAATTTTGTTTCGGGCTTGCCAGCAAACTTTTCATCAAGATGCTTTTGCACAACCGCCTCGCTGATAACATCAGCCGGTGTGTGAAGGCTGATAAACGGTATATTAAGGAGCTGCGCGGCACTTTCACTGCGCCTTGAATTGGATACGTGCCTGTTGTAGTCAAGCTCTTCTTTGCGCGCGGCTAAAAGCTTTTGCGAATGGTTACGCGGGAAGCCAAGCTCTGCCAATTTGCGAACATGCGTATCCATCAAATCAAGTATGTTGACGTCCGTATTGCGAGGATGGTGCGTAACTACGCAATCGTATCCCAGCTCCTTCGCCAAAAGCAGCTCCGGCGTGTCCATATCCACTCCCATAAGTACGCGCTTGATATTATCACCCTCGACCGCAATACCGCAGTCAGGCGGCATTTTGTCAAGCCCTGCAAGTTTTAATGCGCTGTCCATTAGTTGTTTTGTATTCATTTTGTTATCCTCCTTGTATTCGGCACTGATGCACCGGTGCCATTTATATTTTATCTTGCAAAACTTCCCCAAACATTCCAACCCGCACTATTTGGCACAATGCCCAGCCGCCAAACGGACGCGCCATGTATGCCAAAACTATTCGCAAGCCGAATTTTCGCATCAACACTGCGCGAATCTTGATACCATAAGAATATCCGTTCACCTGCCTCGGTGGTGTAAATAATATAGGGGCTTTGATGCGTTTGTGACCAGCCGAAAACCGTATCAGGCTGCGCCATTCGCGAGGTAACAGTATCCATTGCGACCGTCACCGGAGCGGATGAGATAACACGATTATTTTCATCAACTTGCCAGCCGACGTTTTGGAAGCTGAAAGCAATCGCAATCTTGCTCCTATCCTCGACACCTGTTAGGGGATGGGTGATGGATTCTAGCGACCTGCGGACCTCTGCTATTGGTGCAAGGGCTGCATGTCTTTGCCACTCAGTGCCCAAAAGCTCTTCAGGTATTCGCCGCGGATGATAGTCATGCGTCATCAAAATCACCCGATCCGCAAGTTGTCCGATTAAGCGAAAATCGTACCCGTCAAAGTATACGCCGTCGATAGTCGTCGGATGAACGGTCACGTAGAGCGACATGTTACTTGCGCGCAGATATCTTGATAGTTCTGTCAAAAACGCATTAAACTGCGCTTGCGCGGCCTCGCCCCTAAGCCCTTCGAAATTTACGGTTACGCCGTCAAAAGGGCTTCGTTCGATTCTGGGGTAAGAGCGATATAGTTCCTGCATGATAACTACAACGGCTCCGTTTCGGGAAGCCTCGCACTCCATTAGTTCGTTAAGCCCGATGGACGTGTCCATAAAGACGTTAAGGTGCGTCCTTGCGCCGTGTTGCCTTGGGTAGTTTGCGATAAGTTCATACCCTGTGGGGATGTGCCATTCGTTATTATCAGCGGCAGTTGTGTTTAGCCTAGCGCCTCGCTCCACATCCCATTGCATCACGCTCCAGCCGAACGATACAGAGTCCATATCATGAATTAGTGCGCGCTGAGCAAATGAACCAAACGCATAAAAGCCATGAACCCATGCGAGTGACGGCGTGCCTTCGTTTGTTGAAATTAGCACGGTTTGGTTCGTATCGTCCCATGCGAGGGTGTAGCCGATTGCTTCAAGTGGGTGCCTAAGCGGCAAAAACGTCGTGCCGCCGTGTAGAATCTGCGCAGGAACTTCCAATTGGTACGGCGAACCGTTGAGCAAAAAAGTGGTTTGTCCTATAGTAAGCACAACTTCGTGGTCAAAACGCGTGAGTGTGACCCTTTGCAATACCTCATCCCAGGCCACTTCAAAGCCGAGCGCCTCAAAGACCCCACGCGCCGGAACCAAGACCCTGTCCGATATGTTTTCGGGTCGGATATTGTTCGGGAATGCGACAGGGGTATTGTCAATGGTTACTTGGATAGGTGCGGCGCGGAGCAAAGCTGCCGGGAAAATTAGTATTGTTAGTAGCGACATCAGTAAAAGGGATGGCAGTTTTATGAATTTCATGGTTAGACCTCTCCTTTAGTTGTTATATGACGCGAGTCTTTTTTCAAGAGACC
>Ga0131853_10004792_pt1 | contig 24277 bp, 20 predicted proteins | sample TergutLab28metaG_FD_92764 | JGI IMG/M metagenome (GOLD analysis project Ga0131853, IMG submission 92764) | Labiotermes labralis P1 segment gut microbial communities from Petit-Saut dam, French Guiana - Lab288 P1 (version 2) (version 2) | ecosystem: Host-associated > Arthropoda: Insects >...
CACACACACACACCACACACACACACACACACACCACACACGCACACACACACACACACCACACACACCCACACACATACACACACACACCACACACACACACACACCGACACACACACACACCACACACACACACACACACCACACACATACACACACACACACACACACCACACACACACACACCTACACACACAGCTGCCCACACACCACACTTCTCGCACGAGCAGAACTGATTCCAATGCGATTTCCACTGAAGAACTGACAGTTTAGAATACGCAGTTTATGAGTTCGTAACAGAGAATTCCTTGATCACAGCATTAAAAAACGAATTTAAATAAATTTACTGTGCATTTCAAATTATTCTTCAGTAGGACAGAAATAGTCCAACAATACAAACACAGCTTAAAGATGTGGCTGTTATGTAGTTCCAAACAACGACACCAAAAAAAGATGAATATTTGCTCTCATGTTTTTTTTTTTTTTTTACGTTTTGCTGCTATCACAAAGAGGAAACACAGTCCATCTGGACCATCATATTTCAACTCTTGCATAAAGGTACAAGTTATAATTTTATTTTCGTAATCTCCGTGCAGGCCCACAGCGTATTAGTTTTAAGTATTGCACACACGAAGGGTAGGCATGCAAATGATCGGGGCATGCGTGGAGCAGAAATGCGTCAGCTTTTTTCCAGAATTGGAGGTGATATTTAATGCGAAATGGTTGTCAAAACTTTCGGATGAAACACAGAAACACAGCAACATTTTGTTTGGTAAAGTTCTATAATATGCAACGTAATTCTATTCAGCTCTTTATCGACTTGTCATATAGAACTACGGACGGACGAAGAGTGTTATTTAAATTTTCCGCCAGGACCCGAAAGCGTGTACATTATAAGGTGTGAACACATATTTGATGTTACTGAAGTGTAACATGTGTATACGACATTTGTACAGTACACGGTACCTCACTGGTAACTTCTTATCTAACTTTCAATTTACACCTTTGCACTAGTTCAAAAGTGTAGCTTCGAAGGGAATATTGCGTGAACAGTGAAACTCAGCTTTACTAAAGCTATGCTTAACAACAACACTTAAAGACACAAATACCGAACAACCCTATTTTGAAATTTTTACTTTCGTATTCCATCTTCGACGTTTAAGGGCCGCAACAATCTTCATGCGATTTAATCGCCGACGCCACACGATCTAGACCCGTGCTTGACCCCAGGCCAATTGTTATGGGATTTGTGGTAAACAATTAAGTAGAACGGGGATAAATTTTTCACAAAATATTTGTGTTTTCTTCTGCTAATATCATCCCTCAAATTCTTCATGTTTACTCAGCCATCTGTCACTCAGTGCTGTATGACATTAACAACTGACAGCGTCGTTAAATAACACATTTTCTTATTAAATTGTCGGTGACAATCTAATATCGAAAGGAATTATGTCAGGGACGAAAACGCATGCAAACGGAGCCTCAATATTCTTCACTTGTATTTACTTACACACTGGACGAAACCCATACTATGGCTCAAATTACTGTATACACACGTGATCCGTAGGAAATGGCAATCCTATTCTTAACCATAGCAACAGCATTTATAGGTTACGTCCTACAGTGAGGACAAATAACTTTCTGAAGTGCAACTGTAATTACAAATCTTCTATCAGCAATCCCATATGTAAGAAAGGAAATTTTTCAATGAGTATGAGGGGGGTTCGCGGTAGATAATGCTACACTTACATGATTCTTCGCATTCCACTTCCTGATACCATTTGTAATTGCAGAAATATTATTAATTCACTTACTATTTCTACACCAAACAGGATCAAATAATCCACTGGGATTAAACAAAAATACACTTACACTAATCCTAGCCCTACGAACGAGATATATATTATTCTGGCAATCCAAAAATATCAACCGCGTATTTGAGCACTCAGTACCCCACGGTACACCAACCGTGTTAATACCATCTATGCTTACCATAGAAACAATTAGTAACATAATTCGGCCAGGAACACCAGCAGTACGTTGAACCGTAATCATAATTTCAGGACACTTCCTGCTAACCTTACTAGGAGACAATGCACCATCGGTAAGACACACACATTATTAACTGTACTAATTTCTGAACAAATCCTCCTATTAAACCTAGAAGCAGCAATAGCAATTATCCAATCATATGTATTTGCAATCCTAAGACGACAATTAATGTCAATACACGAAAACCACCCACTTCACATAGCAAACCAAAGACCATGACCACTCATAGGAGCTATTGGAGCAATAGTTACCCTAATAGGACGAACTAAATGTATGATATTCTCCAAGAACGTGTAGCAATCTGAAAACAAAGACCCTTATTTTGTTGTCTACGTGTGACACAAATCCAGCCACAATAAGCTGTATAAAACAAAACATATGTTGTCGCTGTCCCCCTGATGTTACCATTTGTAAGGCTTGTTAACGTGATACCGTAAGCAGCGAGCAAAACGATACTTTGTTACTGCTGTCTGTGAAATTCAAACGGCACTTGGCTGCACAATGTGCTGCACATTCAGACATGAACAAAAAACAGGCCAATAATAAGGATGTAGGAAAATGTCGCAGTGATAAAGCAATTAACACACAACGCACGTGGCATATCGTTTAGGCGTGGGTGGAACTAGGAGTAACGAACTGCCTCTTCCAAAGGTGCTGCGAGAGTAGTCGTGTTTGTGTTTGTGTTTGTGTTGCTCGCTACGATTGTTGCTGCTTGCGGAGAGGCTGCTGGTTCTGTGGCTGGCCAAAACTATCCAATGTGCACGCTATTTGGTGAGGCTTTCATTGAATTATCATTCGTGTGCCTAGCCAATCAAGCCCAGGGATTCAGTGGGTAGAGTTACTTGGGCTCGGGTTCATAAAACCGTCCAAACGCACTCGGAAACACAACGAACACGTGTAGTCTGGACGCACGTCGGCGCTACAGAGCCTTGCAAAGATTGAAACACACCGATTGAGTCACACACTTATCTTCATACATATATTTACTTATGAATAATGGGGACATGGTACAAGGAATGTTTAAGAACAATTGTTTATGTCGTTAGGGCAAACGTACTATGAACTTCTTTTTGACGTTTTGCTGACCGTGCATCTCAGTATATTTATATCAGTATTTAACCAACATGATGCAAAACGTTTGTTTCACAATAAGTTTCATTACATGCCTCTACATGTTTCGAGCACATGTGCTCATCATCAGGAGGTCAAAATTGCATTACACAGCTTCTGGTGTCATCAGATCTATAGGTGGCATTACACCTGACGACAGACAGGAGAGAAAATGTTCCTTCTGGGCGTTACACCTGACGACAGACAGGATACAAAATGTTCCTTCTGGGCATTACATCTGACGAGAGACAAGATACAAAAAGTTCCTTCTGGGCATTAAATCTGACGACAGACAAGATACAAAATGTCACTTCTAGGCATTATACCTGGCGACAGACAGGATACAAAATGTCCGTTCTGGGCATTACACCTGACGACAGACATGATAAAAAATATTCCTTCTGGGCATTACACCTGGCGACAGAAAGGATAAAAAATGTCACTTCTGGGCATTACACCTGGCGACAGAAAGGGTATAAAATGTTCCTTCTGGACATTACACCTGGCGACAGAAAGGATACAAAATGTCCCTTCTGGGCATTACACCTGACGACATAAAAGATACAAAATGCCCCTTCTGGGCATTACACCTGGCGACAGAAAGGATACAAAATCCCCTTCTGGGCATTAAACCTGACGACAGACAGGATACAAAATGTCCGTTCTGGGCATTACACCTGACGACAGACATGATAAAAAATGTTCCTTCTGGGCATTACACCTGGCGACAGAAAGGGTACAAAATGTCACTTCTGGGCATTACACCTGGCGACAGAAAGGGTACAAAATGTCACTTCTGGGCATTACACCTGGCGACAGAACGGGTATAAAATGTTCATTCTGGGCATTACACCTCTGTCGTCCAGCCAGTGGCAAGTCACTTTTCTGTCTGCGATACGACGGCTAATTTCAGTTAATTAAATATTTGTTATCTTTTTCATTATAGCGCTTGATATTTTAGTTAAATAAATATGAAACCGTGAAAACTGACTGTAAAAAAGCCGTATAATTAGCCTATTTAACCTTCAGCACTGACTAACTTAACCCTGTCAGTTCTGTTTTCCTTCTGTATACAACATCACACTGACTGCAGGGTGAACTGCATTCGATGTAAACATTTCACGTTCAGTCTCAGGCATCTGGCTGTTCCCATTATAAAAACATTCCCTCGTCTAATAGTTTTTAACCAGAAGGTCTGCTTGGGTTAAAATTAGCAAGAATTTTGAACAATTTATTCCGCATGTTCCATAATTTTGTAGCAATAAATTTGCACATATCCGTCATAATTTACAGTGAAGTAAGAGAGGAAATGCTTTGTGCCATGATATACTAATTTCTTTAGAACTCAATCAAATGAAGCCTAGTAGTTAGCGCTTGTACATCCAAGTTCAACATTAAAAGTTTCTTGCGATGGCCCTACAGTGCTTAGTGTAACTTTTACAACAATCAAATACTATTTCATTATGTAACATAAACAGAGAGATTCCTTTTCCTAAAATAACCACACTTTGTTCTTTGTGAAGTAAGAAATTAGTCTTTTTGTACCGCAATAAAATGCAGATAAATTTTTCTCTTCAAAGGTTTAAAATACAGAATACGTCATGAATTTAATTCTGTGGTAGAGAAAACGCTCGGGCGATAGCTTATTGGCCTAAACAAATAAGTACCTGAAAACAGATGAAGAGAAGAGAAAAATTACAATAGTAATGACATATAAAGGATATCGAAGGAAGATGGGAGAAATGAGTGCTGTAGATAGTATAAGAAAAGGGCAAAACAAAGCACAACAGAGGAGATGAGAGGCGGTGGTAAGAACAAAGTTATTCTCCTCGAGAATTTGAAATACAATTAAACTTCATTTCGTTTATGAACAAAAACTGTTTTCCCTTGAGTTTTCAGCTGTAATTGCAATTCCTGTCAGTTCCTGTACACAGATGTTGGCATCAGTCGTGGTTCCCAGAATTTACTGCTAATCGATAAGCTGCTACTCAGAAGTTGTTCCGAAATAAATTTGCTTGTATGCGTCCTGAATTTCAGCAGATAGCCTCAAAGAAAAACCAATATAAGCTTTCCACTCCACCCAAGAACAGCGACACAGATAAGACATTCAATGGTGCGGATGGAAGAGCCACTACTTACCCAGCGGGTGGATCAAATTCTTTGAATATCGCACAGGTCAAATCGACCAGACACTCAATACATTAGCCAATTTTACTGAAGAACCACGTTTCTTCACCGTATTCAAATTGCCCGTTGTTGCATAATAATTTAAGCCAGTTTACTCCAGATCGGAACAACACAACCCATTTAAAAAGCATCCTGCTGCGTTACCCTTAAAGTCTCCCAAAAGTTCTTGGCTGGCAAATAAGCCAAATTAAACGTCTATAAGCCTCCTCACCACACCGGCCTCTGTCAAATGTACCGCTCATCCCTTCCCTTATTTTATTCGTCGTAATAATATCCCGCAGTTGATATAAATTTTGAAGTTCCGCTTAACGCTATTTTCTTCACGGTCTTTTCATTGTCCGTCGTTGGGTGCAACTGAACATGTACCAACAAAATTTCAAGACGTGGATAAACATCCTGACATAAACACAAAAAGATATGCATTTGGCTATAATCATTAAGAAAACAAGTCGACGTTGTTGAAAAAAAAAAAAAGAAGAGAGTTTGAAATGTTACAGAGTCTCCGAGATTTGAAAACCCTTGTTTATTTACCCCCGCGTCAGAGAAGAGGAAGGATGATTTTGCCCTCCTCACAGCGGTCAGTCCTTTCAAAGGAATTTCCTTTGACGAGGGACGCCTGGCATCCACAGCGGATTGAATTATACAGCAGCACAGGTAGAGTGTACATGCCGTTTCACAGGCTGTTACGTTTGTTAGGTTGGAAAACAGAGCGTTCTTGCACGTGGTCTCTCCGTGTTCCCTTAAAGTTGCCCCACCCTGCTGAGTGTAACATGTGTTTGCACGACAGGATGAGAAGCTCAGAAATGGACGCTGCATTAATACAAGCACACATGTGAAACAGCAATCACTATAGCTGCAGACTGTTAATTAAATCACTATAAACATCATGTGGGTGGGTTGAGGGTAACAGAGAGCTCAGGAGTTGGATGAATACATTTTGTGTTGTTGTGATCAGCAGAGAGAAGTGTTGGGCTAGGTCAGTCAACAGAATAACTATACTACGGTCCGGACAGCAGGGAATTGTGGTTCGACTCCCGACAGCAACTAGAAACTTTAATCCCAAGCGTCCAGAAGAGCTGCCGGTCCCACGCGGCCTCTCGTTCAATAGGCATCAGTGCTATTTCACCGACGTGATAGCGGAAGTTGCAAGAAACTTGACGCTCACCGCTACTAATGTAAAGGTTAAGAATGAATGGAGTAACACCTCCTCATGTACATCAGTTTCCATGTCGTGCCTTGCGACAATTTTGTGTTTCACATACGTTTCCAAAAAAAAAAAAAGACAAGAGAATGGTGGAAAAACCTACATACAGAGAATCCTTGTCCTTTGTTTTGTTCAGGAAGTAATAACAGTGTAGTCAAATATATTATAAGGGAGGTGGACAGTACATAAGGTGGACAGTACATAAGGTGGACAGTACATAAGGTGTACAGTACATAAGGTGGACAGTACATAAGGGTTCAGGAAGTAATAATGGTGGTGAATATATTATAAGGGAGGTGGACAGTACACAAGGTGGACAGTACATAAGGGTTAAACGTGTCGAACAAAAGTTTAGCTAGGGAAAGTGCAAGGAAAAGACAACGTGGCAAGTTTGGAGTACGTGAGAGGAAAACATTCAAGTCGGTACTGCAAAATAAAATGAAGGTAATATTATCCCTGTGTTCAATATTAGGGCGTATGTGAGGGTGAAGCAACAGCTCCTACGTTTCTCACCCTACGCACTATATGGAGCTGAGTAGTTAGCTTCAGGCCAGATTTATCCCCAGGGAAAAGCCAATGTGAACACTAAATAAGACATGAGGTTAGTCCCAAGCCCTGCCTGGAAATTCAGAAGAAGAAAGGAATATCTTGCTCCTACCCGACAAAGAACTACAATTTCTCTGACACCCAACCCCTAACCTGTTCACTACGCCGAACACGGTATCCCGGACCCCGATGTTACATAACAAGGCGTGAAGTGTGGGGTTAACTTCAAACGGCTCAGGACAGAATAAGCAGACAGAGATTAGAGGACGTTTCCCGCTTCATGAATGCAATTCAGAACAGTACTCCTACAACAACGCGTCTGTTGCTTCATGTCAGTCGACGGGAAGCGAAAATACTGACGTATATAAGGAAAGGTCCAGTGACAGAGGAATGCAGAGTACAGGTTCAGACACAGTGCTGCTAACTAGTAATCTGCAAACACAGTACTGCCCCACCTAACCTATCCTGATCGCAGCACATTCACGCAGAAACACACCTTCTTGTTCTTCTTCACGGTGTTTGATAGCTCGTGTCATTCTCCTTGCTTCCTCCCTTCCTCCCTTCCTACATATAATTCGTTGCTTCTTCATTGCTTTCCTAGTCCTATGTACATTTATTTATTATTTAACTTAATTACTGTCCGTTCTTGACTCCATTATATATTTACGAGTTTCGTTTTTCCCTTCTTCAATTTATTAGCTTCATTCTCTTCCTTGTTTTTTTTTAATTTCTTCTTTATTTCGACGTCATGATTGGGCGAAGACTTAGACGGTTCGATTTCAGTTTTTTATTTTCTCTTTTGCAGAAGGTGCAAACCGACCCTACGGCACACCCAGCCTCATACCTAAGAGACCTCTTCTGTGGGGGAACAACGAAGACGGTCGCGAGACAACCAATCCGGTATAGTGCCAAGGATACGAACGCGTGGAGTTTTACCACCAATCGGTCATACGCTTTCACTGCGTACTGCCTAATTACAGGCACAGACAACTCTCCTTTCGTCCATTCTTTCTAGCTCCTTTTGTTCTTTCTTCTTTTTTGTCTCCTTTACTGTACCACCAGTCTATTACAGACTATAAGTACACTTAACCTTATATCCTACGCTGATATCGCATGAACTGTGCAGTAATATTCCATTGAATATCCTCACATCAGATATTCTTGTACCTGTGTACGGTGCTTATGAGAACCTTGTGGTTAGTTCAGTTGGTTTGAAACGTTCTAATCTTCTCGGTTCTTCTTCGTCTAGTATGGCGGGTATGAGTTCGTTGGGATGTGTGGTATTTGGTGCTGAAGTTAGTTATTTCTGCTTTAACAGTGGGTATCTGTAGATCGGTGTGTACAATAATGTTCGGTACATACCGTGGAGCGTTGACGATTGATCTGAGGACTTTATTTTGAAATCTTTGCAGTATTTCGATATTGGAATTACTCGCTGTACCCCAGAGGGGAATGACGTACGTCCAGATGGGCTTTAGGATAGTTTTGTATATTAATAGTTTATATTCTAGTGACAGCTTCGACTTACTTCCTATGATCCAGTACATGCGGTGGAGTTGCAATCCGAGCTGTTTTCTTTTGGTAACGTTGTGTTTTTGCCATGTCAGCCTGCGGTCAAGGCGAATGCCTAAGTATTTGGCAGTTTCTCTCTGTGGGATATGTTGTCCATTTAATGTTATTGCGGGCCAGGTTTCACGTTTCAAGGAGAAGGTAATATGGGTTTACTTCTTTCTGAGAAGGTAATATGGGTTTTGTTCTTTCTGTGTCTATTGCCTTCTCGGGTTACGCAATGAAATATTACGACCCGACAAACCTGCCACTTATTAATGTGTGCTGTCAGTAATAGTGAATGTGGAGTAGGCTGAAACTTTCTTACAGCTCCTGCCGACTTATCAATACCAACAAACAGAAAACAGCACAGATTGTATGATGCTTGCTTATCGAGTCGAAGCAAAACCCTATGGAAACACTAAAACGTCCCCCAGAAAGCTACAATAAAGTTAATAAACTGTCAACATTCTCAAATCCTGCTTCGTTTATTTCCAACTGCACGCACGTCTCTTTCCTTAGCAGAGTTGTCAACTGCACGATGTATGGCGTCGCGAATTGAAAACGGAACGTTGCTGGGTAATTTTATGGCTCCTGCTCCAGCTGTCGGTTCGCACAGCCGCCCTCTGGCTATAGCGACGACCTTACTAAATAAAAGCGTGTTTTTCACACCGTGTCTTTAAATTATAAATTTGTAATTAAAAATATAGTCTAAATCATTTTTCTCTATGTTTCTGTGCTTAAAGATTATGATTCTTTTGATACTCTGACCCATTTTTTTTAAAGATATTTCATAGTTTTTGTTATGGACGCCCGGCAGTAATGACTGCGTAAATCGGGCTGTTGTGATGAATTGGTAATTGGTAATTCTTGGAGATTACTAATGGAGCCACCGAGAGGCATAATCAACAATTTAGAGAGATAAAATTGATGTACTGATCAATCAGTGAAACCGTGATTTAAGATAGAGCGGTGGTTCAGCGGTGAGCATTCTGTGGAAAACCCACCTGTGGTTCAGAGTTGTCGATCGTGAAATTCGGCATAACGCAGAGAAGGCCGTAGATGGCGGTTCCGCTTGTACGTTGGGTTTTGAAATAATATTAATAAGTGAAATGGAAAATTTTTTAAAGAAATACGAAATACATTTTAGCAACATCCAAATGATAGCTGTCGGTTAAAACTGATAAATTATGTCATTATTTTATGTCCGGTGACTGTCAAAGTTGGGCTTAATTTGACTATCTCGCTTGTGAAATTGTACAAGGTTGTTCGGTATTTTTTTTTTTGGGCGAAGACTGTTTATAATAATTTCCGGTTTAAATTCAGCAAGGCTTTTTTGCTAATTACGTCATAACATCGTCAAAAGAACGTAGGCTAACCCGCCGCACATTCTTGATGCAGCACAATTTTTAACCCGGCTATCAAGGTCACATTCCTGTCGACTGTACCTCTTGTCAAAGTATCCCACATTCGATGAATTTTAAACATCTCTTCGTCCTCCGTCTGACATCTCTTACTTCCCTTTCTTGTTCGGCATGTCAATAACGCTTACAAACTCTCCGCTACATGCAATAAATTACCATTGTCTCCAGGCTGTCATATCTGCTTGCGTTATCGCCCAACAGTAGCTTCCATACGAAAGCTATCAAACCACTAACCGAAAATAAAAACCTCCATTGGCCTTTTTAGTGTACGAACCAAGATAATTTCCACAGAAGTGTTGCAAGTAAATCTATAAATTAGATACGAATTATGTAGTCCGGATCGACAATCAGAAGTAAACAAGTTTAGATTTCAACATGCACTTAAAATATATATTAGTTCAATTGAAATTAAAGAAACAAACAATAAACATTATTATAATATATTATCACGGCCCCCAAACAACCCCCCGGCCCCCATACCTACCCATAAACTTACATCCTACCAGTCATTGAACATTAGACTTCCCACTAAATAAACTGACTGTAACGCGTAACGATGATGAGATCTCAGCATCACCTCGCAATATAGGCATATATATGATACTCTGTGAGCAAAATTGTAATAACCTGAAGATGGCCGCTATTGGCCGAAACATGTAGTTATTTTTTGCAATTAAATGCCATCATAAATCCATACTACTATATTTGTGGTTTCATGACTGATATGTACTTCACTATTAGTCTTTTCTACACACAACAGGGATAACACACCTCAGAAAACAATAAACATGTTCTGAACTGTAAATAAGTGAGTAACATAAGATATGAAGGAAATAAGTTGGTAAAGAACTGCAGGCAGAACACAAGATATAGGATGTTTCTGCAATCATGTCACCGAGAACATAAAGTTTTATGGATATCCCGCGAGAGCCACCGTGCTCAGGCAGGCGATACAGTGGACGGTCTGCATAAGCAAGGGATAAACACGGCGCTTGGTTCAGAATAGTTGATTGTTTCTGCCAGGCATGGTGTGGGGTACACAGCACTGTTAGGGTCGATTACCGCACATGGGGCCGTATAATTACTGTACGACTTTGCACAAACGACATTTAGGCCTTTTTAAATTTAGGTCAAGGAGATGTCTGCTAACCTACCGCAGTAGTTACAGGGTCACTTAGCGGTCTTCAAAGGTCAGGTCAGGTTAAGATTAAAATTAACGCAGAACACAAGTACTGCAAAGTCATTAGGTTGTGATGACTGAGGTCGATGAAGTGGTACAGCACGTATCTAATGACGAGGTAACAGGGTGGAAGCAGAAATTTCGCTATAAGGGACGAGGAACTTCGTCAGTTGGGTGGACAGCCATGGACCTACTGAGGGTTAACACAGTCCAGAGAAAAAAAGACGGACAAATCAAGAAGCTGAACCGTCGTCAGATTTCTGTGGTTAACAGTACGAGTTCATTGCACTAAGTGAAGTCTGATTAATGTGCATTGCTACTAAGTTTTCAAGTCACATGATCCAACCTTTTTCCAAAGGAAGAGTAGTTCAAATTATTAGAAAAAAATCTGCAGTAACAAATAGCTTAGATTGGCTAAAGGCACAAATTTTCAACAGAAGCAAACGATAAAACAGAAGAGGGATACAGAGTAGTTAAAACGGTTTGGGGCATCTGATATGACAACCTCAGTGTTTAGAGGAATATCAACATATATATATATATATATATATATATATACACACACAAATATGTGTGTGTGTTTGTGTGTATATATAATTTTGGAAGGAAAGCTTTCCTGTGTTGAACTAAGTACCAAAACATGAAATCGTACGGACAAGTTATAACTCCACGCATCCTTATGCCATGGTCTCAGAGATCATCCTAACGCTCCGGCCGCTTTATCCCCGGACAAAGAGCCATTGGTGTCAATGAAATAGAAATGTGCGTGGGCCATTTATGTACGCTTTTGAAGACAGCAAACCCTGCTGATCTCGTGGCTATTCTTTCCGTAGCATAATTACTACGCTGACCGAAAAATCTCGAATTAAATGTCTCCGTAATTATAAGCAGTTTAAGTAAGAGTTTATTTGTAAATTCTGCAGACAACTCACCACACTGCAGAAATCTCACCACACTACAGACAACTCACCACACTACAGACAACTCACCACACTGCAGACAACTCACCACACTGCAGAAATCTCACCACACTACAGACAACTCACCACACTGCAGACAACTCACCACACTGCAGACAACTCACCACACTGCAGAAATCTCACCACACTACAGACAACTCACCACACTGCAGACAACTCACCACACTACACCACTTACTGAGTGCAGAGAGAAAAATAATTTATTGCAAAGTTGTAGAGAATTTCAGACATTTTGCAACAAAAACATCTGTCGCATTACTTTTCGGCAGTGCTTCCAAATGGCTTAAATTCGGGAAATGCGCTCTACAATACAGTTTTGAATTTTTATCTTTCCTGTCTCCTGATTAAATATAAATTTCAGATGCACAAAGGGACAATGGGTACGAACTTTAATATTATTATGGCAAACGAAAGGAAGGAATACAAATTATATTGCACATGAAGATGGACACAGCGTGTTCCTCCAAAACACAGGTACCTATATACCAGTCTGCAAGTCACCATATTCAAAACATCAGTAGGCGTCATGATATTATCTAACAATTCCGAAGAATAGAACTTTTGTACCATAAACTTCCGGAAATGTAATCTGGACCAACGTATGGACACTGGCAGGCTACGGTAGATGGGAATGTTTGGCAGAAAGAGTAAAATGTATGGTGGAATCTGGGATGGACGAGATTACAAAAACCCCGTCATAGCTTCTACTTTAAAACCAAATTTTCAAAAGCATAATGGACTTTGAGTACACACCTTTGTCGGAATGCCTCACCCCCGCTCCATCCTTCACTCCAATTATCTGCTTGCTAATATGATAGAGCACTTCCACGTACGGGGGAGAGGTGGAGAGGCGTCACGTACTTTTATGCAGAGAGCCTCCAGTTTGTGTTACAGCATAACACAAACCTTCATCGCGCCTGAGCTACTGTTACTGCAGAATTACAACATTCGCTCGTGTTGCACCAGCGGACAACTATTGGTAACAGTAAGTGGCTCTTCAGGTCAGAGGCAACATTAGATGTCTGCAAAAATGAGCACAATTCGAAATGTTGGATTGTTTTTGCGGTAGGAAAAAAGTAAATTCAGCTTACAGTGTTCGGTTATGAACACAGCACTGCAAATATTATGCACGTATTAAACATTCCGAATGCTATAAGAGACTTCGATCGACCAAGGAAAAAGAAGGAGAGAGCAAACATCATAAGATGAAAGGATTCTTGAAAGGCTTTGATTTTTTGCATCCCGTTGTTTTGGAAATCAAATTTATGAAACCAGAGGCCGTCTAACACAACTGTGGTTTGTTAGTCTGTATTGGTTTTGATCCCAATCCTCTACATAGTGTAGAAAATCCCACGGAAATATTCCAAGCGCGCCATACTCAAAAGAAAACTACCGAGTTTTCGCACCAGCTACTAGTATTTTTTTTTCAAATGTCTGCAAATTGCACGACACAATCAAATAATTAATATAACTGAAGTAAAAATAAATTTAAATTAAACAATTAAAAATTATAACATGCACATACAGGCCAGCAACATTTATACGCGTGCAAAACCACAGCCTGAAGAAGACCAGATGAGAATCGAAACATGTAGCTTATTTGATCAACGACCATATGGACCAAACAAACACAGTTGTACTTGACAGCCATTTTATTGATTTAACTCGAATGGCTTACAGCCTGTTACATTTGCTGCTGCTGCTGCTGCTGATGATGATGATAATGGTAATGTCGCATTACAATAAGATATTAGTTAGTATATCCAGATTCCCTGTTAATGAGCGATCATTATTCACAATGCAGTACCGAGGGATAAAAGGGATCAAACATTACTTGGCAGTTAATTTTTTTCCTTACTTTAGAAATATTTATGGCAAGAAATATTGTTCAAAGTTTAACAGAAAAATTAATGCAGCAAACCAATGATAAGCCAAGTACTGAAGAAGAAACGTGTCAGGAATGTCGAGGCCGTCTGATGACCAACACTGTTAATAATGAGGGCAGTGTGTTATAAGTGAAAGTATGTACATGTCCAGGCCGTCTGATTATTAAAACCGTCACGTACTGACCGTCTCCTTCATGTGAAAGTAAGTACATGTGCAGTCCGTCTGAAGAAACTATTTCTTCTCTAACACGTGCAAGTACAAACAGGTCGATGCCTTATAACGATTATTGCAATCTCCCATTACTGGCAGAAAGCTCGTCCTCTCTAAGTGACTAACGTACACACACTCAGTCCGCAACCCATAAACTATTTCTCTTATCAGAATACGTTAATGCAAATTACACAAAGGAATGCCACATAAATTGTGCAGATACACCGGTACTATTAATTCAGTTCTAGCCTCTACCCTTTCCAAACTGAAAATCACATGAAGGAAATGTATCTGTTCAGCTCACTACAGCACAGATAAACTGTTTAGTGGATGTAGTATTGATAAACGATATAAGGTCCCTGAAATTCAGAGACGCAATATCTCCTCACCACAAGGATCTAAGCGACAGAAAGTAGCAAACACAATAATAGGGTTTATAATGTTTAAAATTTTCCAAATCCCATTAGCTTAAACCAGTCAAATAATATGTGGTAGGTGGGATACAGAGCCAGCTGGAGAGCTGAACATTTGGCCCATATATATAAATATAAAATACAAAAAGTATTTTGGATATCATGGTGAGGACTGGAGATCATGGTGCGGACTGGAGATCATGGTGCGGAATGGAGATAATGGTGAGGATTGGAGATCATGGTGCGGAATGGAGATAATGGTGAGGATTGGAGATCATGGTGCCGAATGGAGATCGTGGTGCGGAATGGAGTTCATGGTACAGACTGGAGATCATGGTTCGGATTGGAGATCGTGGTGTGGAATGGAGATCATGGTGCGGAATGGAGATCGTGGTGCGAACTGGAGATCATGGTGCGGATTGGAGATCACGGTGCAAATGCAGGAACAATAATAAAAGTAATCTATAATAAGCACCTTGGAGTGTTTGAAAAGCACTAATCTGGCTAGTATTTGCCCCCCAAAGGCAGAATTTTGTAAACACGGTAATAAACATTCGAGCACCATAAAAGAGAGAAAATGCTTAAATAGTGAAACTCTCAGCACCTGGAGAACAACTCTGTTACATGTCTTTGGGCAACATCATGTCGTATCATCCGATTCTACAGAAGGGTTGTAGCTTATGCAGCATTACTTAATTGCACTTCATGTAAATACCGCGTCAGTGACCAGGACTATACTTCTCCGAATGTTGGAAAAATTAGTGCAATTAATTGGAAAGACGTTGAAGAAAACTCTCGTAGACGAATTTGAGATACTAAGACAGAAATTTTCCGGACAGACCTGTGCCTCATCCGAGATTCGAACCGTGTCTTTCTGAATATAGGTCAGAATCGTTACCTCTTGGGCCGGCTTGAATGTTCACAGGCTTATTGAAAATGACTCTTGAGGTCCACACAAATATAACTTCCGTGTCAACACGTAACAGAGCGGTCACAACGACTCACATGTTAAGTTCCGTCACACACGAACATACGCCAAGAGGTGCAGACAGTATGAGCAGCTAGGTCGCGCTGTGACATCAGCAGAGTTTCACACTGGAAATTAATTAAACTCTCTCTTTGTCTCTTCCTCTCTCCTTGAATCCAATAATTAACCAGAGTGCTCTCACATGATGACGTAGTAGTGTCACCTGGTACAGGGACCTCCATTACTCACCAATTACTGTTAATAAAGGGTGTGCGCGCACAAAACAACTGACTAGACGGTACAAGTTTCAGGTTTCATGACACACAACACGTGATTTATTCCTTCCGCCAACCTCTGTAGCTGTGGACCCAGAAAGTAAAAAGGCTGTTCGTCTTTTCTGTTTGTTTCCGAAGGGTTGACACGTCTGTTACTTAACCCTTTTGTGATTTTGGAGTTACTGCGGATGCAATTGCGCTTATAATTCCAGTTTGAGAATTACCTGGTACACCTTAGCTACAAAATAACAGACTTTAAGTGCTGGTCAGCATTTCGGTAAAATGCCAGGACAGTTACAAGAAAGGAGATGGAAACACGACACTTTTGAACTGAATGTTTTCAACGGTCCCTGTATATATTCTGCTGCTCATTGTGTTAAAAAATCTACAGAATGCAGCCTTAATAGCACGCAACCAACGACGCGTTTAATTAAGATTATGATTGCTGTGATATGGACACAACACTTTCGGAGCACAACTCAGAAGCATAATTTCCTACCTCATAGATCTCTGGCTGTATATATTTAGTGGCGTTATTATTCATGGCACATCATATGACAGGCTGCCATAATATTTACGTTGCCATCCAGTTATGCTATGTTGTATTATACGCTCGAAGATCAACTGTGCCTTCAGCCTCCGCTCGTACCTCACAGAGAACATACTCTCTCTGTTCTATTACAGCCGTAAAACATGCTAAAATCTCTTCTCGGCCACGGCGCCTACTTACAGGTAATCACAGTATGGCTCACTCAATCACTCACGCCAAGGCTCTCTGTCTCTCTTTCTCTCTATGTGTATACACACAAACACACACACCCACACACACACACCACACCCACACACACACACACACACACCCACATACACACACTCACACACACACAATACACACACACACTATCACACACACACACACCACACCCACACACACACCCACAACACACACACACCACACACCACACACACACACACACACCCCCACACACCACACACACCACACACACACACACACACACACACACACATACATGTAGGCATATATACTTTTGCGAAGAACTTATGATTTAGAGATTTTTAAATTCGCTTGACAAAGAAACAAAGCTTTGCATTGCCACCATATTTGTAAGCACCGAAGTGCAAACACTATTTAATGCAGTACGTGGTTATATCCGTGGTCTATTGCCGTCAAATGTTCACATGTCTAACTATCGCCAACCAAACAAAGCTACACAAAATACGCGCACAGCTAACGTCTATTATTTAATATGTAAAACTTGTTCCTTTCATTTTTTTAATGGTCTGATGCCTTATAACATTTCAGGACCCTAAGGTCAACGTCGCTCCTGCCTCGTATTTACGCGAGGCCGCAATGTTAGTAGTTCTGACTGTGTGAAATTGGGAACTACGACGTTTGGGTTCCTTACAACAGCACAACATTCAAAACAAAATTTGTGAAAATCTTCAAATATTTCAAAACAGTGAGAAACATCCATTATTTTTTCCAAAAAGCAAAATCGGAAGCAGCGCGCTGTAAGTACAGTGTGTATTATTTCATTGGGGATGCTGCCTATGATGTGAATTGCACTGAGGGACCTTAAGATAGGTTCAGAATACGGGTTATGTTTATCAAGGTCTGGCGAGAGGTCCTTTTGTTTATCAATGTCTGGCGAGAGGTCCTTTTGTTTATTAAGGTCTGGCGAGAGGTGCTTTTACAGAAATAGTTTGAAGGTGTTGATATTCCTCGTACAGTCAGTTATGAACGAAATGTCACGATGATATTGTACCTGCAGTGCAAAAAAGAATTTTGACAGTAATGTATACAAATAGTTAAATCGCCTATTTCTCTCGCTGCTTCTTGTTAACAAACTGGAACATAGTACATAAACTGCCCGAGGATAGCAGTAATGGCGTGCTGTACAACTGGACCGAAATTCTACAATAACTTGACTTTGGAAATGTGAATTAATTTGCTTAGTTAATGGGCAGGCTAGACAATAAACATAGATATTTTTTCGATCGTTATCTTACCACGGTGTGGCATAGTGATACTGACAGTAATGAAGACATTTCCGGTAAGGACACACCGTTGGCTACACACCGCTTTTGGACTACACACTGTTATGACGATATCTCAGTGTGTGAGGGCAGATGCGGTGGCAGAGTAAGTTAGGCAAAGATTGAAAGCGTCTAACATATTATTGTGGAGATTGAAGATCTGCATTGTGGTCTTATGGGTCATGGCACGGTGCATGGTCATTACAAGGCGTAATGCCAGAGCAGAATGTTGAGTTAATAGGCACGGAACGGTCTGCGAAAATCTGAAACCAAATGGACAAGTAGAAAAGACATTCAATTTGGGATGGAAGCAATTGTTTAACGATGATTATATTCACTTTTTATTTCACCAACATATGCACTTATAAATCGATCCATATTAATGTTAACACATTAAAACATTAAAAGATAAACAATTATGATATTAAAACTCCAACATGTTTCGGTTTTTTTTAATAAAACCATCATTAGGGACTAGGTTCGTAACTAATAAAGTTACTTTTAGTCTATATTTGTTTTTGAAGTATTTTGGCAGCATGTCATATTGTACATGTGATGGGGTTGGATTTATTTAGGTACGAACCTACTCCCTGATAATGGTTTTACAAAAAAACCGACACATGTTGGAGTTTTAATATCATATTGGTTTATCTTTTAATGTTTTAATGTGTTAACATTTTATTGATCGATTTATAAGTACATATGTTGGTGAAATAAAAAGTGAATTTGAGTCAAATGCACGATGCAACAATGAAAGTATGATTATATTATTTTGGAAAAATTACGTCTGCATTGGAAAGGACACAAAAGAGTAAATTTTCGTACAGAAAATTAAGAATGTCACGGTGCGCGGTTTTATATTGAGTCGAACAAAGGATGGTGCAGTTACTGACGAGGATAAAATGAATGCAGCTTAATGAATGTATGCAGTTTCACGTAACAAATCCCCTGTCCAACGTCCAAAAATGCTCGCACCACAGAAGTCATTTGTCAGTCACTCTATTTTGCATTGAAACTGTGAGATGTGAAACAGGAGACGATACAAATCTTAAGACTACAAATCTAGCGGCATTGGCGATGAAGACTGCCGTACCTCTGTGACGTAATTCGGTGACGTTTGATGGATACCGACTTTCTCGGATCGCGCCACATCCATATTGAAGGTACGTAACTGTACAAGGAAAGATAACAATTTCAATCGAAATTTAGTACATTTCTAATGAAGTTCACGGCGTCACATACCAAAATATACCAATCTACAATACGCAGCCTATAGAATGTAGCGCACAATATTCCGCTGTATAATAAGTTATCCGATATTTTGTTCGAGTTCTTTGACTAAAATTCCATTACGCATTCTCTCCATATAAGGCCTACCTGCAAACCCAGTTATCTAGCCACCCATTCATAACGTTAAAATTAATTTACATTCCAACAGAAATCAATAATTCTCCAATTAATTAAACAAAAGAGTATTGAAATGTCGCTACGAATTAAACAATTCACGTGTATTTTAGTCTTTTGATTCTTAATTTATTTAGCGAATCTTTGTGACAGACAGTTCAGCTGTGCTGCAACAACAAACCACACGATAATCATTATGGCATTTATAGCGACCAATATTGAAGCACCAAAAATAAAGGTCGATAATAATCTTTACTCGGAAGGAATGGGGGTTTAAATCTTAGGCTGAATATTGAAGTTTCCTTTCATTTTTTCAACTAATCCACATAAATTACAATGTACTACATTTCAATAGGCCGCTTGTCTGTACATCAATTTCAATTAGCTTTCCATTAACCACGATTTCATCTGACGCAGCATAATTGGAGTTAGTGACTGACCAAATAACTGACAAACTAACTATTATACAGTAATGACTTCCTTCAGAAAAAAAATAGTTGCCCTGAGAGGCAAGAAAATGTAGCGTTTGATGGAAGCAGAAAATATATTATAGTGTTTGCCAGTTCCCCCCCACTTGTCCACAATCTCAGCCAAATGAATCTAGATTAAACCTGCAGGTTTCATTCCTTACAGGCCCATTTCAATATTAACCTTTTGGCGCCGGAATTATTTTTTTAATTTTAATACACCCTGAATATATAATGTGAATAATACAGGAACCAAATATGTTAAAATTATGAAACAAACTGCATTTTGAAGAGAAAAAAACAGAGAGTATATACAATGTTTAAAATATTCAGTACCTATATTTGTTGAATAAATATACAAAATGCAACTTTAGAGGTTAGCGGTGCGGTACGACCACTACAGTTAACATTAGGCGTCAAAAGGTTAAGCATTTTTTAAACATTTACCTCGATAACATCAGTAAATGAACCAAACATAAATAAACTCCCAATGCCGCAGCCTGTCACATTTCTGGAGGCACTGAATCACGTAAAGGGAAGTCACAGTATCTGTTAACCTCTTGGCGCCGGAATTATTGTTTTAATTTTAGCACATCCTGTATATAAAATGTGAATAATACAGGAACTAAATAGGTTAGAATTGTGAAACAAACTGCATTTTGAAGAGAAAAATACGTAGAGTATATACCATGTTTAAAATATTCAGTACCTATATTTGTTGAATAAATATATAAAATGCAACTTTAGAGGTTAGCGGTGCGGTACGACCATTGTAGTTGACATTAGGCGTCAAAAGGTTAATCACTGTGCTGAGATTTACATTTTGAAACCAAATTTATTGTCAGCAAGAGGTTAAGTTGGCTCTCTGTTTCAAGAAATACCATAATGTAAAGAAATAGGTTTCATGAGTTGTGGAAATTACAGTAGGAGATTTCCTGAATCTTTGTGATAAAAAACGTTTGATACTAACATGGGTCCTTTTCTCAATGGATGTTGTGCTATGAATGCCTGCTTTCGGACCGGCATTAAACATTACGCGGCCTGGAACAGTCAGCGGGCGACGTAAACAAATTCAGAACTTATCTCTCCCCTCTCAAGTGCGCTATTCACATCTGAGCGGCGAAGTTCGTTGTGGCAGAGGGTGGGCTTTTCGGGAAAACTCTTTAAGCATAGATTATTTTAAATAAGAAGCAATTTCATGAAGTCACACTTAGACTTTAATTTTATCACGTGACGATGTACTTTATTATTCCACTCTACATCAATTCAATAGCCGTAATTTTATTCCAGGTTTCAAGCGGTCGTTTCTCCGTAACTGCTCAAAATTGGACACATGTATATACGAAGTTTTTTCTCCCCAAAACATAAGAAACAGCCTCCCACAATTATGTCCCACAATTCATAAAACAACCTTATATTATCAAAATCTCTATGACGGAAGTTGCATTTTAATAAAATTTTTCATACTCTTCTTTTGCTTTTACGTGATTTTTTCTGATACGTTCTCCGACCTATATTCCATTAAATTTCTTATTTCTCCTTTCAAATTATAATTTAAACTTCAAATTCCTCAATGCAAACGCAGTCGTGCATCCTGGAGAAATAGAAACTTTTACGATATTTTTCTTGGTCCAATGCCACCACATGTCCTTGTGGACTTCGTGGTCCTCCCTCCTGGGCATGGCAGGACTTCTGAGGTTGGGACGCCCATGAGGCGCAGTTACGTTGTCCCGATGATGTGAGTGGTGATATAGGACGATGTAGTGCCAGGAGGGCCCTTAAACCTAAATTCTACTAACCTAACCAGACCATGGTCACCGCAGGAAATCCCCACCTTCAGGGATAATTCCCACGGTAGAGCCGGGAATCGAACCCGGGAGCTCATGATTAGTAATCAGAGACTCTGACCACTAGACCACGAGGCCGGTCACACTCAAATTTAAAGCAATCTCATGATGGCACAAGTTTCTAGAAAATTCTTACTTTTAAGGTATTGTCCATTAACAGCAGCTGATAACCCTAAGACGTTCCTAAGCATGGCTATGCCTCCGTACTCAAAACCGAAAGGAAAATAGTAGAGTTTAGCGCCGGTCTCAGTCCATATGCTGCTTCTAACACTGTAATATACCTACCAGAGTAGATCCTCCCTGATTCATCCAAACAGGGAGGCAGATATGACGTTCTGTGGGATTTTTAGTCTAAGAGGACGTAAAATTAAAAACAAAATCAGCCACGGATTTCCCTTGGATTATTCACAATATTTAACTTTGAAAATTGTTGGGCTATTGTTCAACTGAAACGTTAATAAAAGCCACTCACACAGCAAGTACAAAGGAAACTCACATTTTCCTTTTAAGTTTCATTTCTTTAGTTTCAGCACCAATCAAATTAAGCAACAGGAAGAGAAATGCAAAAATTAGAAAGAAACATGTATTTCGTTTTTACAGTTTGGAAAACAGGAATGTGTACTCTTTCACTCGTCCACTACACGAATTACCATATCAAGGGACAGATTTTAGAGGGTGTGACAAAAATACGCCAATCAGATACAACAGATTTCACAGTGCGTCGTTCTGCCCTGTTCATTCGTTGGGCGCAGCCGGCGGCAATACTCATTTCATTGTGTAATATTGTGTTACCTCAAGTATTTGCAATCCATTTGAATGGCACATAATCTATTTTGAATTATTCTTATGGCAGACTGTACGGAAATTAGTATTGCGATTTTAAATGTCACTTTCTCTGAACCGTGTATCGTGATACACATACGTCACAAAGACCAACAATATGCTCACTTTTCTTAATAATGCCTTTCATTTAAATTATCCTCGACATGTTTCGAACAAGTAATTAATCATCATCAGGAGGAGTTCTGTACAAGCAGCTTACAGTATTTTCCCACGCATCTTAAGAGCAGTCTGGTCACTGACACAATACCAATTTATATACTAGACTCCTCTTACAATGCCTGGAAAAATGCTATAAGCTGTTTGTACAGAACTCATCCTGATGATGAACAGTTAATTGTTCGAAACATGTCGAGGATATGAATCTGATGTTTATTGGACCGTGCATCATTGTGATACTTGAAGAATAAAAAACCAACTAGATATCACTTGTTAAATTTATTTTATTTCTTAGATACTCAACATGTTTCGGGAATTAGTATGTCCATTTTCAGGAGTTTGCGACTATGTTGTTGAATTGCCACATTGGCTTTACTGTTCTTGGATTGCCGTATGTTGGAGTTAGGGTGCGGTTCAGCTAGGGTGGTATCTGGGCTGCCTTCAGCCCGGATACCACCCTAGTGAACCGCACCCTAACTCCAACACACGGCAATCCAAGAACAGTAAAGCCAATGTGGCAATTCAACAACATAGTCGCAAACTCCTGAAGATGGACATACTAATTCCCGAAACATGTTGAGTATCTAAGAAGTAAAGTAAATATAACAAGTGACATCTAGTTGGTTTTTTATTCCTCAAATTTCGAGGATAATTTAAGTGAAAGAAAATATTAAGAAAAATGAACATCTTGTTGGTCTTTGTGACGTATGCGATTTCAAAAATATTTACATCCTTTCTGACATAAGGAAAGTTCATTGCAACAATTTACATCAAACTAATGAGGATGAAAATAGTTCAGGCCAGTTACTTCGCCACAATTATCATCCCTAACTATTCCATGTATCTTTCCTACGTGGTTGATTCTATAACAAAAAAGAGCCGTTTGCTTCCACTACATCAGCGTCCTCAGCACTGGTCTGTTCCATTTCATAACTTTAAAACCATTCCACGCATTATTTTTGGAAGTCCATACAAATATCACGCTACAAGAGGCAATTACACAGTTGTACAGCGGTTTTTAATTCCATGCCACTAAAAGCATAAAAAGGCAGGCATGTGAATTCTATATTTAACTTTGGTTTCATGGCAACAAATGTGGGCCGGAATAGCATGGTCGCTAGAGCTATTCGCTACGGTCTGGACGGCCTGGGGTCGAATCGCGGTTGGATCGAGGATTTCAGCACTGATCCAGACCGGCTCTGGAGCCCACCCAGCCCTCTGTACAAATGGTGAAGGGTCTCCTTCACTGGGGTAAAGCGGCTAGGGTGTGGCACTGACCACTCACACCCATCTATCTAGCGCCGAGGTTAAAGAAGGAGTAGAGCTATATATACAGGTTGTCCCAGGAGGAATGTGCCAGACTTCGGGAGAGTGTTCCTTATGTTAAAGCATACCAATATAACCCAAAACACCTATATCCAAAGTTGAACGGTTACGGAGATAATGGCCAGAGAAGTTTGAAACTTTGACAGCTGTTACACACTTATTGATTACCAAATACATATTGAAACTGGCAGGA
>Ga0131853_10004793_pt1 | contig 24277 bp, 22 predicted proteins | sample TergutLab28metaG_FD_92764 | JGI IMG/M metagenome (GOLD analysis project Ga0131853, IMG submission 92764) | Labiotermes labralis P1 segment gut microbial communities from Petit-Saut dam, French Guiana - Lab288 P1 (version 2) (version 2) | ecosystem: Host-associated > Arthropoda: Insects >...
ATAACGATGGGGAGTGTGGTAGCTTTTGAAATCAAACATCGAAGAGCGTGCCTGTGACCTGGCGGTATACATTATAGAGAGCAATGCAACAGTGAGAACAGCCGCAAAAGAATTCGGAATCTCAAAGTCAACCGTACACAAAGACCTATCCGAACGATTACAGCAATTCAACAAGCCCCTATATCTGCAAGTCAAGGAGGTTCTAGAAAAAAACAAAGCCGAACGCCACATCAGAGGTGGAATCGCCACCCGGATCAAATACAAAGGAAAATAGGCAAAACAGAGGAAACGTCCCTTAGAAGCGGATGTTTCCTCTGTTTTTATAATTTCCACATTTATATTGCATAGTTTTTCGTTGTTTTTTCTTTAATTTTCGTCAATAGACAAAGCTTTATTGGTGTGTTATTCTTTTAACAATAGACTTTAGGAGCGTACACCTAGAAGATATACACGCATTACTTTTAGAAGGAGTGATACCATGAACCTCAAACGCCTGGCGCCTGTTTCCGTTTTGATTTTGAAAACCATTTCAGTCGTGCTGGTTTTTGCGGCACCACTCCTCTTTCGTCGTTTTGTAGACGGCAGTGCGCTCATCCCAATCCTTGTTCAGTTTACTTGTGTTGCTCTTATTCTGTTCTTGCCGCGCACACTTGCGTTTGATTTTTCTACCTTCCGCTTTCTTTTTCCAAAAAAATTACGTGCAAAATGGACTGTACTTGAAAATCTTCCGGAGGAGGAAACGCAACTTTCCGAAAGGGCTACCACCGGCACCTTTCTCGTCGGACTCTCCCTGCCGGTGATTCTCGGTCTCTTCTTGCCATACAATACACTTACCGCTATTGTTGTATCCACGCTTGCTACTCTTCTGTGCTTGGTTCCTTTTTATGGGCGCTTTTTGGTTTACCACTACCTTGTTCTCTTAGAAAAAACAAAGTCGAACGCCACACGTTTTGCGTATAAAAGAAAATAACAAAAGAGGAGGTGTCCCTGAGTGGACGCCTCCTCTTTTGTTATGTTTCATGATTGTGCTCGAAGCAGTATATACCGCATACTGTGCGTGCGCAACTCAAATTGCGCATCATAATGTTCGCTTGTTTTCACATATTCAAATCCACATTTCTCCAGCACCCGCTTTGATTGCATGTTTGACGGAGCATGACCGCTAGTCACCGCGTTCAGCTCTAGCTCATCAAAACAGAACGCAATCACGACCTTCACAGCTTCTGCCATAAACCCACATCCCCAATACGCCTTTGACAAAACATAACCTATATCCTTAAGCTTCAAACAAGAAAGTTCCGGATCCTCATTCGCCCAAGACTTATTCAGCCCCAAGGAACCAATTACCTTTTGATTCTCTTTGCACACAAGCGCAAACTGGTCTTGCGCGGCAAGAAAGGACTGTAAAACACTCCGTGAAACATCCATAGATTCATGGTGCTTCCACCCCGCCATCTCACCAACACCCGGAACAGAAGCATACTCATAGAAGTCACCTAAGTCTGTTTCCCGCCAAGCACGGAGCACCATTCTGTCTGTTTCTAATTTGATTTGCTCAAGGTTAATTGTAACATCCATTTCAATTACACCAAAACCGGATATCCAAAATACCGGGCGGCATTCCGGTAAGAAATATCCTCCACCAGCTCCCCAAGGGCACCCATATCCCGCGGATATTCCCCAGACTCCACCCACTTGCCAATCTGATTACAGAGAATCCGGCGGAAATATTCATGACGTGTGTACGACAAGAAGGAGCGGGAATCCGTAAGCATCCCGATAAACGTCCCAAGCACACCAAGACTCGCCAGAGAGACAAGCTGACTCTCCATCCCATGCTTTGTATCATTAAACCACCAGGGTACCCCATGCTGAATCTTCCCGCGGACACCGCCCCCTTGGAAACATCCGATGATGGTCTCAAGCATGGCGTCATCATGGGGATTGATGGAGTAAAGTATCGTCTTCGGAAGGGCATTCTCTCGCTCTAGTGCGTTTAAGAAGTCCACAATCTCCCTGCCGCAGTTCCGCATCCCGATTGCGTCAAAGCCCGTATCCGGCCCTAAGCGATCGAACATCATATCATTGCAATTACGTTGTACACCGTAATGAAGTTGCATAACCCAGCCCCGCTCCGCAAAGGCACGACCAAAAAAGAGCATCAACTCTGTCTGAAAAGCCTCACATTCTTCCGGGGTAATGGCTTCCCCTGCTAGACCCTTTTTGAAACACGCTTCTAGCTCCGCCTCTCCCATCAGACGATACGGCACAAAATCCAAACCATGGTCAGAGGCTTTACAACCCATAGAGTCAAAAAAGTCAATCCGCTTCAACAAAGCATGTTTCAGGTCATCCAGCGTCTCGATCCCAACACCCGCCGCTTCTGCAAGCTGTGCGATATATGCCGGAAACCCCGCTTTGTGGATATTCATTGCCTTATCCGGACGCATGGTGGGAGACACAATCAGCGCATTAGTCACGTCATCCCGTAGCGCTTTGTGATAAGAGAGCGTATCAATGGGATCATCTGTCGTCCCCACCGCTTGCACATTGGACTGGGCGATAATCCCGCGTACACGCAAGCTCTCGCTTTTGAGCTCTTCCGCTGTCAAATCCCAAATCTCCTGGGCCGTGTCACCGCTGATCACCAGGTCTGAGCCGAAATAACGCTTCAGCTCTAGGTGCGTCCAGTGATAAATCGGGCTTCCAATGCATTTTGGCAAAGTCTCCGCAAATTTCTGAAATTTCTCCCGATCTGACGCAGAACCCGTCACATATTGCTCCTCCACACCCATCGTGCGGATGAGGCGCCACTTATAGTGATCCGCACCAAGCCACGCCTGCGTGATGTTCTCGAATTGCCGATTCTCCATAATCTCAGCAGGGTTGATATGACAGTGATAGTCAATAATCGGCATCTTTGCCCCATGCTCGTGGTACAGAATTTTTGCCGTGTCGGTGTGCAGTAAGAACTGTTCATCCATGAATGTGCGCATAAAAACTCTCTCCTTCGAAACTTAAAGGTTTTTCTCATCTTACTATATACGCCTGAGGTTTTCAAGCTCATCATGCCCCTGTAGGGGTGACATCCAATAACACTTCGCCCTCCATTTGCATACGCTGGAGTAGAATTTTCATGAAACGAAAGGGTTTCATCTTATGAAGACACCAAACGCAACACATTTCTTTCTGGGCGCAAATGCACCCTCTGGATTTTACTCCCTCTACGAGGATCTCATAGACCACCAAACAGACCAAACACTCTACATCATCAAAGGCGGCGCCGGTTGCGGCAAATCCAGCTTTATGCGAAAAATCGCAGAGGGTCTGATAAAGGCCGGACTCGATGTGGAACACATCCACTGCTCCGCAGATCCGGATTCCCTGGACGCAATCTACATTCCAGCCCTCAAAACAGCCTATGTAGACGGCACCGCGCCTCATATTATCGAACCGGTCTACCCCGGTGCCATGGAGGAATATATAAATCTCCTTGAGTTTGTTGACCCTGAACCGCTCAAAGAGAAGAAGGCAGAAATCATAGCCCTGACAGATACATACAAACGCCTCTATCAAAGAGCTTACCACTGCATTGAAGCGGCCGGCAAAGTAGGACAGGACGCAAGCGCTCCCCTAATAGGCGATACCGTGATCGGAGCTATCCAAAAACGCACCCGGGGCATCATTGCCCGGGAAATAAGCAAACAAAAAAACGGCACAGGAAAAACCAGATACCGCTTCCTTGGAGCCCTCACCCACAAGGGGTATATTGCCTGCTTTGACACCACAGGCGCCCTAGCAGACCGGGTCTACCACCTAGACAACACCCTCGGTCTCGCCCACTATATGCTGGAAGACCTCGCAAAAGCCGCGGAACAAGCAGGGCTAGACCTCATCCTTTGCCCTGATCCCATGAATCCGGATCAACTGGCACACCTCTTGATCCCATCTTTAGGTCTTGCTTTCTTATCTTCCAACAATCAAATCCAATACGAAGGCACCCACTTCCGCCATATCCGTCTGGACGCAATGGTGGAAGCAGATCGCCTAAAACTGCAAAAACCCCGCCTCCGCTTCGCAAAAAAAGCCTCCGCCCTCTTGTTGGATGAGGCCATCCACATCCTAGCAGAGGCAAAAACCATCCACGACGAACTAGAGCGCCTCTACAACCCCCACGTAGACTGGGACGGCATATATGACCTGGCTGAGGATCACCTGCAAAGGCTCTTGTCTTAAGGTATCATTTGCTAGGAAGATGAAATATTCATCTTCCTAGCAGGTCATGCAACGTGATTATGTTACTGCCTTTACTTGCATAATACTCCAGCATCTCATTAATCTTCTTTTTATCATAACTTGTAATGCAATCTGATAAGACAGTAACCGCATAATTTGCTTTACACAAATTATAAACAGTTGTTTTCACACAAGCAATGGCGTCCGCTCCTGTTATGTAGAACTCAGATAGTTCATTTCTATCAATAAAGTCTGTAAATGCCTCACTGCTCAGCGCGTTTAATTTGTATTTCGTAAAAATATTCTCTGACACCACTTTTAAATCTGAAGCTAACTCAGATCCATACGTATTGGGTTTAAACTTCTTCATGGTGTCTGATGTATATTCATGTCTGATATAAACAACTGGAATATCATGATCGACTGCCCAATCTATGGATTTATTAATATTGTCAATGATATCCTTGTAATTCTTTGTGATATCATTTTGAATATCAATGATCACTAGAGCTTTCTTCCTTGCCTCTTCCATGACTCTCCTCCTCACCAATTACGAATCTAGCGCAAATTCCGCACCCGCTTCATCAATCCATAACGCCACCCGCTTTGTGGTGAATTTGACAAAGCAATAATTCGGATCAGACACGCCGCCTGGATACACATCTTGCCCCAGCGCAAGCCAATCTTGCCACGCGCTCCAATACTTGCTCTTTGTTTCTTGGTCAGAAAAGATCTCTGTTTCACCAACAAGTGTTATATTATTCATGCTGGTATAGCAGTTGATACTTGCTTGATTATTTTTCTGAAGACGTTTCACCTTGTTTGAGTCCATAGTTGCGGCGAAGTAGAGTTCAGAAATGTTCTCAGGGTTCAAGAGCGATATCGCCGAAACGGAAGGGCATCCGTTTTCATCTATTACACCAAAACTGGCATATTGAAAGGTTCTAATCATTTCATTTGCTTTTTCAAATAATTTAATGTCCATGCTTTTCTCTCCTTCGTTTTTCCAGCACTCATCGCAACAACTCTTCATACACAAAACAGTGCCGCATATGGTCATTCACCATGCCCACCGCCTGCATAAAGGCATAAATCGTGGTTGATCCAACAAACTTAAAGCCCATCTTCTTCAAGTCCTTGCTGATTCGATCAGACAAGGGCGTAGTAGCTGGAATATCCGCAAGGGTCTCCGGATGTCCCACAATGGGCGTATCCTCTACATAAGCCCACAGCAATTTACTAAAACTGCCATGCTTTTCTAGGATCTCCAAGTATACCTTCGCATTATGAATCGCAGATTCAATCTTTAGGCGATTACGGATAATCCCCGCATTCTCCATAAGCGCCTCTACTTTCGCCCCGTCATAACCCGCCATCTTGTGGGGATCAAAGGAGTCAAATGCGGCCCGATACGCCTCTCGCTTTTTGAGTACCGTAATCCAGGAGAGTCCTGCCTGCATGGTCTCTAGGATTAGAAACTCAAATAGTTTCAAATCATCCCGCACAGGCCGTCCCCACTCTTTGTCGTGATAGTCTATGTAGATCGGTAGCTCTCCCGCCCATTCACATCTGGTCTTTTCACACATCACCAAGACCTTCCTCTCCTATTTTTATCCAGCATATCACAACAAACCGGGCAACTGTATGTCCGGTTTACTCATAGTGCTTCAAGATATCTCTTGCCGCCTCTTGTAAGGCCTCTCGAATGGAAGCCGGCTCCAACACTCGAACCTTCCCGCCAAAACCTAAGAGCCAACTGACTACATAGCCGGTGTTTGCAAAATCAAGCTCCAAGAGCAGGCCATCTTCTGTTTCAATAAAGCAATCCGGCTCATAAGCGTCGATCAACTGATACTTCACAGAGGGGTCAAACAGCGCCCGGAGTTTGATCTCTTCCTCGAAAGGAAGACGGCCAAAATCTCGCTTCTCCGGCGGGATATCTCGGGGTGTATATCCTTCGTCGCACAGCTCCAAGTTCCACAACCGGGTCAGTTTGAACATACGGAAATCCTGCCGCTCTAGACAAAAGCCAAACACATACCAAGCCGCCCACTGGAATATGGCAACATAGGGCTCAATCCGCCGGTGCATTTCGCCTTTCTCATAAAAGTAATCAAAGGCTAAGAGCCGCCGCTCTCTTATGGCACGTTTAATCTGCTCAATCTTCTCCGTGAGCTGACCCTTGTAATGAGACGACAGATCAATCACCACAGGCTCCGCCAGAGATACCACCGCATTATCTCCCACACGAAACTTGTCCAAAGTCCGCTCAAACTGAGACTGCTCGGATACACTCCCTATTCCTTTCAGCGCCGCGATAATACCAGACAGTTCATCTGTAGTGAGCACACTTTTATCCAGCTTAAAGCCTTCCGCAATGGAAATCCCGCCACCGATCCCCTGCTGTGTCACAACAGGAATCCCCGCCTGACAAAGGGCGTCAATATCCCGCCCAATTGTCCGGCGATTCACTTCAAACCGCTCTGCCAGCTCCGGTGCTGTGATCCGGTCATTTTGCAGTAAAATAGTCAAAATCCCAAGTAAGCGATCCAGTTTCATATGGAGCCTCCTCGTCTAGAGTATCTCCATTCTATCACAGAAACGCGACAACGTCATGTCATGTTTAGAAATTTGACCACCCCACCCCTGTGGGGCACCCCTCCAAGGAGGGGAATTGAACGTACCGCACGCCTATTCCCCTCCTCCGGAGGGGTGTCGCCCGCAGGCGGCGGGGTGGTTCCCTGCCTACTTCCCGCATCGAGCGCCCCAGGCGTCCAACAGATCCCCATCCCGATAAAAGGAAACCACCTCACATTGATTCCCGCAGTCCACACACACCTCCGCCTGTGTCTGATAGTCACAGTCCGCTAGATTAAAAGAAAATGCTTCTTCCCGTCGAGGGGCTTCCCGTGCCAAAATCGCCGCCCCAATGGCTCCCATAAGGGGTCCCTCTGATTCAACCAAAATCTCACAACCCAGCTCTCCCTCTAAGGCTCTCACCACACCCGCATTCAAGCTCACGCCCCCCTGAAAAATTACAGGAGAGATGATTTTTTTACCCTTCCCCACATTCCCCAAGTAATTCGCCGCCACCGCACCGCAAAGCCCCGCCACCAAGTCCTCCCGCTTATGTCCCACCTGCGCCTTATGGATCAAATCCGACTCCGCAAACACCGTGCACCGCGCCGCAAGACGTGAGGGTGTCTCTGAGCAAAGGGCAAGTTCTCCCATTTCCTCCACTGTAATCCCCAACCGCCCCGCTTGGCTGGACAAGAATGCACCAGTACCCGCGGCACAGAGGGTATTCATGGCGTAATCCGTCACAACACCCTCCCGGATCAAAATAATCTTCGCGTCTTGTCCGCCGATCTCTAAAATCGTCCGCACCTCCGGATGACGGGACAAAGTCCCCACCGCATGTGCCGTAATCTCATTCTTCACCGCATCCGCACCCACCATCGCACCGATAAGCCGCCGCGCAGACCCGGTAGTACCCACTGCGTGAATTTCCATATCAGCCGCCATCTCTGTGCGCAACTCCCCCAGAAGCCGACGCACACTCTCTAAGGGATTCCCCTCTGTCAACAGATAGGCACTTGCAATCACGCCGCCTGCCTCGTCTAACACGACACCTTTTGTAGAAATTGAGCCGATGTCAATCCCCAAGCTAAATCCTGCCCCCACTCTGCCCCCTCCTTTTCATCTCCATCATGTCCACAAAAGCCTCTAAACGCGTATCCACACCGGCATCCCCCTGATGGGTATCAAAGCTCATGGATAAAATTGGCATCTCATAATCCCGTCCAATATTCGCCATAGCAGGGGCGGCATTGAGTTCCGGCGTACAGCCGAAAGCCTTTAAGTGGAGTACCCCGTCATACCCTGCCCTGGCATACTTTAAAGTCTGCACCACACTATCAAGACCATTCGCCCCGATATGATGCCGCACATATCCTCCAGCCCGCCGTACTGCTTGCCCATGGGAGCTGGAAGACAGAAGAAAGCTCACACTCATCTCCCGGCTGACCAATATCCCTCGTTCTGCAAGCTTCCGCTCGATATCCGCATTGCTAAAGGGCTCCATCACTGTGTACAAGTCTCCCACGATCCCAACACGCAAGGGATGAGTGGGTATATCCAGCGGAATCTTGCCTAACTGTCTTTTGGTTTTCTGTGTCAACCCACGGACTTCCCGAATCGAGTTCGTAAGAGGAAGCTTCTCCAAGAATCCGGCATATACTTCCCGCAAATCCGCCGGATGTTTCGCAAAAGCCACATTCTCCCGCACTGTCCGCCCCACCTGATCCATCCCGCGAATTTGCTCCATCGTCACCCGAAAGGCATGTACCATCTGGGGAAAACGCCGCGGTGATCCCAAGTCCCGTAGCGCACGATATACCCGATCCGGACGCACACGTCCCCGAGACAGGCAGAGAAAAGTGGGCTCATACCCCAAGTCGCCCAATATCTGCCCCTGCAATTCCCCATAATACCCATATCGGCAACCCGTCCCGGTCTGGAGCAGAACTGTCGCGCCATCCTCCAGAGCTTCCAAAAAATTTCCCATATTGTACTTAAAGGGCGCACAGATAAAATCCGGACTATACCGCTCCCCCAGAGCGGCAGTCCGCTTTGTAATCGGAGGCGCCGACCGCACTTCCACATCCGGCAACACAACTCGAAAAAAGCCCCCGATCGGCACATGATAGTCCCCCATGTGGGGAAAGGAAATAACAGCCTGCTTCCTCATCCGGACACCCTCCTCCCGGCGATCATATCCAGAAAACTCTCCACCCGGGTCTGTAGTCCCTCATGACTCTGGTGTTCATCCAACAAAATCTGAATTACAGGCAAATCCCCTACCCGCCGGAGGATCAACTCATTTGCTAAACAATCTGACCCGCAGGGAAATGCTGTAAGCAAAATCACACCATCTACCTGTCCTCGCGCCAGATGGACGGCTCCCATAGTCTCACGCTGGAAACTCCAGTAGAGATCTGCCGAGATCTTCCCCGCCGCTTCCTTAGAAAGTACAGGATCCCAAGCGTCCGCAAATACAGGCACCGCTCCCAGTCTCTGGATAAGTTGTTCAATCTCACCTCCCAGAGTGGGATCATAGGTAATATATGGATTCGCCGCCAGTAATATTTTTGGCTTCCGTCCCCGCAGAGAAGCCCGCCCGCGAGAAAAGCGCTTAAAATCAAACTCCCTCTGCCGCCCCATTGCCGCACGATATGCCCGCATTGAGGCAGGCACAGAACATCCAAGACTCTGTCCCATCCGCACAAACACCGCTGCCTGTGACCATCCACGCCCAGAGCGAAGGGTGTACCCAAATGTCTCCACCTCAGTAAATGTCCCTCGCACCGTATCCGGGAGTCCCCAAAAGCGCACACAAAATTCCTCCCGCCGAGAGAGCCGTACAAACCGCGGCACAAACACACGATCACAGCGCCCAAGCAGGGAGTGAACATGTCCCATATAAAGCTTATGGGGCAAACAACTCTCAGACTCCGTATATTTCGCCCCTGTTTCCAATATCCGCCGATCCGTCTCACCGCTCACCACATAGGAGACACCGAGTTCATCAAAAAAAGTCTCCCACAATGTGCCGTATCGATGGTACGCAAGTGCTCTGGGAATACCAATTGTCATGTTTCATCACCATAGGAGAATTTGCCCAGGAAGAAGACTGTTTATTCTCGAAAAAGAAAAGTCCATCTCTCCGCTGTTTACAGAGAGATGAACTATACTGTGTGCATACTATCTACAGGGGCGGGGTTTGCCCGCCCGCATCTATTGTTAAATTACAGACGGCCTAACACCACCCCTATAAACTATAAATTTTCCTTAATCTTAATCCCAATCGTCGTATAAAACCACTCCATCTCAGGTTCTACGCCCATGCCAATATAGTCAAGCAAGATATCCAAGGGCTTCGACCCTTGGGTCATCGGCTGTTGTGTGATGGTAGCGGAAATAACATCTCGCTCGATGAGTTCCTGGGTAGATGGCGGCAAATCATAGCTGATAATTTTCACTTTCCCCAAAAGCCCCAACTCTTTCACGCCGCGGCAGGCGCCCACCACCCCAGCAGAGGCCAGAAACAGCGCGTTTATCTCTGGATTTGCTTGTAGCAAAGATTGCACTACAGTAAAACTCTCTTGGTCATCATCATTGTTTACCACAGTCCCCACAATGCGAATACCCGGATAACAAGCAGTCACCTGTTCTGTAAACCCGGCTGCCCGCTCAGTATGACACTCCACCCAAGGATGTCCGATGATAATACCCACATTTGCCTCACCGCCGGTAACTAGATTCATGAGCCCAGCCGCCGTCACGCCGCTTTTAAAATAGTCACTGCCCACATAAGCGATCCGACCACTGTCCCGGATATCGCTATTGGCTGTAACCACCGGAACCCCAGAGGCAGTCAACTCCCTGATCCGCGCAATTACGCTGGGATGATTAATCGGTGTAATGGCCAAGCCGTCAATTCCAAGGGCAACTAGCTCATCAATAAGCGCAATCTGCATTTCAGGCTTGTCAATCTGGGTAGAGCGAATCTCTACTGTAACCCCATAGTCCAACAACTCCTGCGCCCGGCTCTCAATCCCTCGGATCACAGCCTCAAAAAAAGGATTGGATGCCTGACAGGAAAAGAGGATATACCCAAAACACAGGTGCTTTTTCCGCACAGCTAAGGTCTTCCCCGCCAGATTTGGGGAATAGTTGAGAGATTTGGCAATCTCCAATACCCGCTCAGCTGTCTCTGCTTTCACATCGCCCCGCTTATTGAGCACCCGATCTACTGTCCCACGGGAAACGCCGGCTAATTTGGCAATTTCTTTAATCGTCGTCATGAAAACGCCTCCGTTCTACTTTATGATAACTCATAGAACATAGTTTTGTCAAAATTTCCGTGTCAGGCACGGTATAGCTCACCCAGATTCCACCATAAACACGCAAATTTATCGGTGAGGTCACCAAAAACAGGGTATAAATTTTGAGCAAAGACCTAAAATTCTTGCAATACAGAAGAAACACAAAGAATTCTAGTTGACAAAGCGAGGGGTACAGATTATGCTTAACAAGAAAGCGTGCACGAACACGGAATTTAGAATCAGCAACATAACTGTATCCTCTATTTAGGCAAGGAGACGTGTATATGCAGTATATCATCGGAATAGACGTGGGCACCTCCGGCACAAAGACAGTCTTGTTCGACGAAACAGGACTGACGATTCGTTCCGCTACGGTAGAATATCCCATGTATCAGCCCCAAAATGGCTGGGCTGAGCAAGATCCTGCCCATTGGTGGAACGCGGCAGTGTCCTCCCTACAGCAAGTGGTACGTGATAGCGGTATACCTGCCCATCAGATCGCAGGCATCGGCCTGTCCGGACAGATGCACGGCCTTGTAATGTTAGATCAAGACGGTCAGGTGCTCCGCAATTCCATCATCTGGTGTGACGGTCGCACCACGAAACAGTGTGAGGAAATCACGGAAAAAGTCGGCCCCCAGCGATTGATGGAGATCACCGCAAACCCTGCGCTACCAGGATTTACCGCCTCCAAAATCCTCTGGGTGCGTGAGCATGAACCAGAGATTTACGCCAAATGTCGTCACATTCTGCTACCGAAAGATTACATTCGTTACAAACTAACCGGCATCTTCGCCACCGAGGTCTCCGACGCCTCCGGCATGAACCTGATGGATGTCCCAGGTCGGTGTTGGAGCGATGAGATTCTGGAAATCTTAGACATTGACCCCGCACGCCTGGCAGACCTCTATGAATCCTATCAAATCACAGGCAAAGTCACAGCTGAAGCGGCGGCTTTAACCGGTCTCACCTCCGGCACCCCTGTGGTAGGGGGCGCCGGAGATAACGCGGCGGCCTCCGTGGGCACCGGCGTTGTGGAGACAGGCAGAGCCTTTACCACCATTGGCACCTCCGGCGTCATCTTCGCCCATTCAGATACAGCAACCATCGACCCCCAAGGTCGTGTGCATACCTTCTGCGCCGCAGTGCCTGACGCGTGGACAGTGATGAGCTGTACCCTATCCGCCGGCGGCAGTCTCCAATGGTTCCGCAACAACTTCTGCGGCGCGGAGATGGAGACAGCAAAAGAAATGGGTATAGATCCCTATGAACTCATGACGCAAGAGGCCAAGCAAGTACCCATCGGCGCAAATCGCCTTCTCTTCCTCCCCTACCTCATGGGTGAACGGAGCCCCCTCCTTGACGCAAACGCAAGAGGCACCTTCTTCGGCCTCTCCGGTGTACACACCCGCCGGGATCTGCTACGTGCGGTAATGGAGGGCGTGGCCTACTCCCAGCGCGATTGTCTTGATATTTTGCGCAATATGGGTGTAACCTTCACCGAAATGCTGGCAACCGGCGGCGGCGGGAAAAGCCCTCTCTGGCGGCAGATGTTAGCCGATAACTATAACTGCCCTGTGGTAACCGAACAAGCGGGCGAAGGCCCAGCCCTAGGCGTCGCAATCCTTGCTGGTGTTGGTACAGGACTTTACGAAAGCGTTCCAGCGGCCTGTAAGAAGCTACTTCGGTTTAACGAGGCACAGCAACCAATTGCAGAAAACGTAGCGGCCTATACGCCATATTACAAGCTATACAAAGAAGTCTACACCGCCTTAAAAGGCCAATTTGCAACACTCGCACACCTAAATTAAAGGAGAGAAAATCATGGCTGAACTGTTCAAAGGAATCGGAAAAATCCCTTACGAGGGGCCGAAGAGCAAGAATCCACTGGCGTTTAAATTCTACGACGCGGAAAAAGTGATCTATGGCAAAAAGATGAAAGAACATCTGCCCTTTGCTATGGCATGGTGGCACAACCTTTGCGGTCAAGGTGCCGACATCTTTGGCGCGCCCTCTACAGACAAAAGCTTTGGCGCAGAACCCGGAACCATGGCACATGCCCGCGCAAAGGTAGACGCTGGGTTTGAGTTCATGCAAAAAATGGGCATTGAAGAATTCTGTTGGCACGACACTGATTTGGTACCGGAATCCGACGACCTGAACGAGACTTATCAGCGTCTAGATGAGATCACCGACTATATCTTAGAAAAAATGAGCGAGACCGGCATCCGCTGTCTCTGGGGTACGGCGAATATGTTCTCTAACCCTCGTTTCATGAATGGTGCGGGTAGCACCAATTCCGCGGAAGTCTTCTGCTTTGCGGCGGCACAGGTAAAAAAGGCGCTTGACCTTACCGTCAAGCTCGGCGGTCGTGGTTATGTATTTTGGGGCGGCAGAGAGGGATATGAGACTCTACTCAATACCGATGTGAAATTTGAACTAGAGAACATCGCCCAACTCATGAAAATGGCTGTGGCATACGGTCGTAGCCTCGGCTTTACCGGCGACTTCTACATCGAACCCAAGCCGAAAGAGCCTATGAAGCACCAATACGACTTCGATGCCGCCACCGCCATCGGCTTCCTACGGCAATATGGCCTAGACAAAGACTTCAAGCTAAACATCGAAGACAATCACGCCACCCTAGCAGGCCACACCTTCCAGCATGATCTGCGGATCTCCGCCATCAACGGCATGCTCGGCAGTGTAGATGTAAACACCGGAGACCTGCTCCTGGGTTGGGATACGGACGAATTCCCCAAAGATGTCTATGTTGCCACCATGGCGATGTTAGAGATCCTCAAAAACGGCGGCCTCACTGGCGGCCTAAACTTCGACGCAAAGACCCGCCGTGCCAGCTATACCTATGCGGACATGTTCCAAGCCTTCATCTTAGGCATGGACACCTTCGCCCTCGGCCTAATCAAAGCCGTTGCCATCCTCGAAGACGGACGGCTCGAAGAATTTGTCAAAGAGCGCTATTCCAGCTTCCACTCCGGCATCGGCGCCAAAATCCGTAGCGGTGAAACCAGCCTAGAAGAACTCTCCGCACATGCCTTGAACCTCAAGGCGCCAGAACTACCGGGTTCCGGTCGTCAGGAATACTTGGAAAACGTAATCAATTCCGTCCTCTTCAGCGGCTAAGACAAAATAGTATATGAATCACAAAAAGAAAGTTAGCCCAATCCGAGGGCTAACTTTCTTTTGACTTGTGCAATCTTCATTTCTCAATATACTTCGCCATAAACAGGCATGGATTGTCCGCATCAATGACATATTATCGCCCTGATTTCAACCATGATTCAGATCAGACTAACCACGAGACAAAGCAATTACCTGCTCCGTCTCTTTGTCAAACAGATGAATCTTTGTGCAATCAATCGCCAATTTCAAGGTTTCACCCGATTGGGGATGAATCCGAGACGGAATTGTAGCAGTCAAGTGCATATCGTTACAAGTACCATGGAGATGGATCTCAGAGCCCATCCGTTCAGCCAAATCTACCTTGACATCAAGGGAAACTGTGGTATCCACACCCTGATAAATCTCCTCCGCATGTAACTGCTCCGGACGGATACCGACCACGACCTCTTTACCTACATACTCAGCTAAGACCTCATTCGGCGCTTTGCCCGGCAGGATGGGAAGCACATAGTCCCCAAAACGAGCGGCAAAGCCTTGATCCATTTTTTCCACTACGGCATCAAGGAAATTCATCTGTGGTGAACCGATAAATCCAGCCACAAACAGATTACAGGGATAGTCATACAGATTCTGCGGCGTGTCTACTTGTTGCAAAAATCCATCCTTCATAACCACAATCCGATCCCCCATGGTCATGGCCTCAACCTGGTCATGAGTGACATATACAAAGGTGGTACCCAGTTGCCTATGTAACTTGGTAATCTCCATCCGCATAGAGGTACGTAGCTTGGCGTCTAAATTTGACAGCGGTTCATCCAAGAGAAACACCGCAGGGTTTCGCACCATAGCACGCCCCAACGCCACACGTTGCCGCTGACCACCGGAGAGGGCTTTGGGCTTCCGGTTTAATAGCTTCTCTAAATCCAAAATCTTCGCGGCCTCTTTCACCTTACGGTCAATCTCCGCCTTGGGCTCTCTCCGTAGCTGTAGCGCAAAAGCCATGTTTTTATACACCGACATATGGGGATAAAGCGCGTAATTTTGGAATACCATTGCGATATCACGGTCTTTTGGTGCTACATCGTTGACCAGATTGTCCCCGATGTATAGCTCCCCGCCGGTGATATCCTCTAGCCCCGCGATCATCCGCAAGGTCGTAGATTTCCCGCAACCAGACGGTCCAACTAAGATCACAAACTCCTTGTCCTGAATCTCTAGATTCAGCTCATGAACAGCTGTGACGTCACCGGGATATACTTTCGTAATGTTTTTCAAAGAGATGCCAGCCATAACAATACCTCCATACCCTTTATCTACCTTGTAAAGTAACAGAAAAGAGCGGCTCTGTCAACGGTTTGTAACAAAGTGATACAAATAGAAAAGTCATTTTAGTTATTTCACCAAAAAATAGGGTTAACCATTGGACATAACAGCAATTGACTGGAGCGATGAAAGTGTGTATTCTTATAGGTAAATAAGGTTAGAAACCAATGTTAACTAACCTTGCCCAAAGCAGATAAAAAGAAAATGGAGGAATGAAGAACATGAAAAAGATTCTAAGCCTACTCTTAATTGTCGTAATGATCGTCGGTCTCTTTGCCGCCTGTGGCGGTGGCACAGACGCACCAGCAACGCCTGAACCTGCTCCAGCCGCGCCTGGCACCCCCGCTACACCCGCACCTGCTCCAACTGGTGAGAGACAAACACTGAATGTCTGGTCCTTCACAGATGAGTTCTACACAATGCTTACCCGCTTCTTTGAACTCAATCCAGACCTAGCAGAACTATATGAAATTAACTACACCGAAATCTCCACCACAGACGGCGCTTACCAGCCAGCTCTTGACATGGCGCTCGCCGCTGGCGGCTCTGACGCACCAGACATCTGGCTTGCAGAATCTGCTTTTGTACTAAAATACACACAAGGTGAAGCATCTCACTTTGCCGCTACTTATGCGGATCTTGGCATTGACGTAGAAAGTCTAGTTCTATCCGCACAAATCGCACCTTACACCGTAGAGATCGGTCGTCGTCCTAGTGATGGTCAAATCGTTGGCCTGGGCTTCCAAGCCACCGGCGGCGCTTTCATCTATCGTCGTTCCATCGCGGAATCTGTGTTTGGCACAGATGATCCCGCTGTCATCGCCACTGAAATCGGCCCAGGCTGGGATCGTTTCTGGGAAGCCGCCGAAACACTAGGTGACGCCGGTTACGCAATCGTCTCCGGTGATGGCGACCTATGGCACCCTGTCCGCGGCGCCTCTCCACGCGGCTGGATCGACGAAGACGGTTACCTTTACATCGACCCATCTCGTGAAGCATTCCTTGATATGTCTATGATGCTCATGGAAAACGGCTGGCACAACGACACAGAAGACTGGTCTGACTCTTGGTTCGCTGACTTCCGCGGCGAAGGCGCGAGAGAAGTCTTTGGCTTCTTTGGCCCAGCATGGCTTGTAAACTATGTCATGGGTCCAAACGCAGGCCCAACTTATGGTGACTGGGCAGTGGCAGTTCCACCAGAAGGTTTCTTCTGGGGCGGTACTTGGGTACTTGCAAACCGTGACACACCACACAGAGATATCGTCGCCCGCATCATTGAGTGGGTTACCCTGGATACCACCCAAACCGGCCTCCAATACGAGTGGGCCAACGGTGTGCTCCTTGGCACGAAAGACGTTGTCTCCTCCGGCGTTGTTATGGCAATCTCTGACGGTACTGTTGGCATCCTAGGCGGTCAAGACATGTTTGACGTCTTTATCCCAGCAAACGACTATGCCCGTGCTGACAACATGACTGAGTTTGACGAGTCCATCAACCTCATCTGGCGTGACCAAGTCCGTCAATACACCGGCGGTCACATCACCCGGGAAGAGGCTCTTGCCAACTTCAGACAATTAGTCGGTGACCAATTGATGATTCCATCTCGCTAAAAAGCGAAAGATATCGTATACTTGTAGGGGCGGGCGGCCGATGTCGGCCGCCCCTATGTGCTGTTACAAGAAGGACAGGAGGAGTTTGTGAGGATGAAGCGAAGAAAAGCACACAGCTATGCCAAATATGGATACATATTTTCAATCCCCTTTATCGTTGTATTTCTAATTTTCACATTTTACCCAACGATTTACACCGCCCTGCTCGGATTTACCGATTCTGCAGGCCTGGGTAATATTAACTTCAACTTTTTAACGGAAGACCCCCTTCAGAATTATCGAGCGGTTTTAAATAACCAAAGCTTCCGTGGCGCCCTTTGGAACACGATTCTAATCTGGATCTTAAACTTCATTCCCCAGATCACCTTAGCATTGCTTCTCACCGCTTGGTTCACAAGCCGGCGCACCAAGATCCGGGGTCAAGGCTTTTTCAAAGTCGTGTTCTATATGCCCAATATCATCACAGCCGCCTCTGTGGCAATCTTATTCTCAGCCCTCTTCGGGCACCCCATTGGGCCGATTAATAGCTTATTGCAGTCCATTGGCTACGAGAATGCGCCTTATAACTTCCTCAATAACCAATGGGCTTCCCGCTTAATTGTCATCTTCATCCAATTCTGGATGTGGTACGGCTACACGATGATTATTCTAATCGCAGGTGTTCTGGGTATTAGCCCCGAACTTTACGAGGCGGCGGAAATTGACGGAGCCACATCCGTCCAACAATTTTTCCGCATTACCATACCAAACCTCAAGATGGTCTTGCTATTTATCTGCGTCACCAGCTTAATCGGCGGCCTGAATATGTTTGACATTCCGCGTCTCTTTAACTGGGGCGGCCCAAACTCGGCAACAACGACCGTTTCCGTCTTCATCTTCAACTGGGCTTTCCAAAACCGCTATCTATACGCCCTGGCCTCTGCGGCTAGTATGATTGTATTCGCCCTCATCGCCGTTGCCGTGGCGGTCTTATTCATCCTGCTTCGTGACAAAGACGAAGTGAGAGAGCGGAAAGAGCGCAAGCGCTTAGAAAAGCACAAAAAAGAAATGTGGAAAGCGGAACAAAATAAGGAGGTAAAATCGGCATGAACAGAGTAGTCATCGGTCGGATCACGTTCAAAACCATCGTCTATTTTACCTGCATTTTGTTAGTCGTACTGAGCCTATTCCCCTTCATCATCATGGCTGTCAACGCCACACGGAATACGCCTCAAATCCAGCAAAGCGCCATCTCCCTCATCCCCTCCACCCATTTTGACACAAATATGGAGGTTCTAACAGGCCGGATGTTCGATCCCTTCCGAGGGATGATAAACTCCTTGATTATCTCAGCAAGTGCAACCTTCCTCACCGTCTACTTCTCCACCCTGACAGCTTATGCCCTGGTTGCCTATAATTGGCGTATGCGGCGGCCTTTCTTCACCCTCATCATGGCTGTCATGATGATCCCTGCACAAGTCAGCAGTATCGGCTTCTTCCACTTCATGTTCCGCATCGGGTGGACGAATAACTTCTTAGCCCTCATCCTCCCCGCTGTCGCCGCCCCCGTCGCGGTATTCTTCCTGCGGCAATACATGCTGGGGGCACTCTCCATGGAACTAGTGGAAGCGGCGCGGATTGACGGGTCAAGCGAATTCCGTACCTTCAACCAAGTCGTCATCCCCATCATGAAACCGGCTATGGCAACCCAGGCAATCTTTGCCTTTGTCGGTAGCTGGAATAACTTGTTCATCCCGTCCATCCTGCTCACCAGAAGCGATATGATGACCTTACCCATCATGGTGGCGCTCCTCCGGGGTGACGCATACCGGGTTGAGCTGGGTGCCATCTATTTAGGTCTGGCACTGGCTGTTTTGCCGCTACTCATCACCTACTTCATCTTTTCAAAATACATCGTCGCTGGCGTCGCGCTTGGCAGTGTAAAGGGGTAATCGAATGCAAACTGGATTCCCAACTGACTTCCTCTGGGGCGCCGCAAGCGCCGCCGCCCAGGTAGAGGGCGCCTATAACATAGACGGCAGAACCCCCAGCATCTGGGACGTGGTCTATCCCGGCAACACGGCCTTTAACGAGCACCCCCACATAGCCTGTGATCATTACCATCGCTATAAAGAAGATGTAGCTCTGATGAAAGAATTAGAACTTAAAACCTACCGCTTTTCCATCAGCTGGTCTCGTGTCATCCCAGCTGGAACAGGTGCAGTGAATCCCAAAGGGATTGCATTCTACCAAAATCTGGTGGATGAGCTCTTAAAAGCCGGAATTGAGCCCATCGTCACGCTATATCACTGGGATCTCCCCTATATCCTCCATCGCCAAGGCGGTTGGATGAATGACAACATGCCTGACTGGTTTGCGGCCTACACGAAAGTCATCGTAGACGCGTTGTCAGACAAAGTCCGCTATTGGTGTACCCTAAACGAACCCCAATGCTTTGTAGGCCTCGGTTATGAAATGGGACATCACGCACCCTTTTACAAGGAAAAGCCCTCCCTTGCGGCTATTACCCGTAACACCTTGCTTGCCCACGGTCGAGCAGTACTGACTATCCGAGAGCACGCCAAACAAAAACCAAAAATTGGCTTTGCCCCCTGCGGTCAAGTCTTCTTGCCCGACGATGAGAGCCCAGAGGCGATTGATGCGGCCTATAAGCAAACTTTCGGCGCACCCAGAAACGCCTTTGACATCGCTTGGTTCTGTGACGCTCCCCTCCTTGGCACCTTCCCCCAAGCGGTGTGCGATTATCTAGGCGTGGAGGAAGTCCTATCGGCGGAGGACATGAAAATCGTCCACCAGCCCCTTGATTACTTCGGCTTTAACATCTACCAAGGCCACAGTGCCACAAAACACCCGGAACACGGCAACTTTGACGGTGCCTTCTATCTGGGTTGTCCCGTTACCGCCATGGATTGGCCCATCACACCCGATGTGCTCTACTGGGCGGCACGCTTTGCCCATCAGCGCTATGGCTTACCTGTCTTCTTCACGGAGAATGGCATGGCAAACGCTGACTATGTTATGCTAGACGGCAAAGTCCACGACCCCCAACGGATCGGCTATGTCCATAGTTATTTAAAGGGTGTAAAACGCGCCATTGCGGAGGACATCCCAATCATCGGCTACACCTATTGGTCAATCTTAGACAATTATGAATGGGCATGGGGCTATAACAAGCGCTTCGGCTTGGTCTATGTAGACTACCAAACCCAAAAACGCACCCTGAAAGATTCCGCCCTCTGGTACCGAGACGTAATTGCCACAAATGGCGCTGATATCTAGCGAAGGAGAATAGATATGGATCGAATCCAAGCAAAACAAAAAGCAGAGGCTTTAGTCGCCCAAATGACGGCGGAAGAAGCCGCCAGTCAACTACGCTATGACGCACCGGGCATCCCCAGACTTAACATCCCTGAATACAATTGGTGGGGTGAGGCCTTACACGGCGTAGCCCGTGCGGGTACTGCCACCAGTTTCCCCCAAGCCATCGGCATGGCGGCAAGCTTTGACCCCGATCTCATCAAACGCCTCGGTGATGTATCTGCTACGGAGGCACGGGCAAAGTATAATGCTTACAGCGCCCAAGGCGACAGAGACATTTACAAGAACTTAACCCTGTGGTCACCTAACATCAATATCTTTCGTGATCCCCGCTGGGGACGCGGACAAGAGACCTACGGCGAAGATCCGGTACTAACAGCAACCCTGGGTTGTGCCTATGTGCGCGGCCTGCAGGGGGATGGCGCTGTGCTGAAATCATCCGCCTGCGCCAAACATTACGCCGTCCATTCCGGCCCAGAAGGACTCCGACACAGTTTCAACGCCATTGCAACAGAGCAAGATTTGGCGGAAACCTATCTGCCCGCTTTCCAGGCTTTGGTCACAGACGCCAAAGTAGAGTCCGTCATGGGCGCCTACAACCGTACCAATGGCGAACCCTGTTGCGCCAGCAAAATGCTCATGGAAGACACCCTGCGCGGCAAATGGGAGTTTCAGGGTCACTACATCTCCGACTGCTGGGCAATTCGGGATTTCCATGAACATCATAAGATCACAGATACACCGGAAGAATCCGCGGCTCTGGCGCTGAAAATGGGCTGTGACCTCAACTGCGGGAACACTTATCTCTATCTCATGAAGGCCTATGCACAAGGCCTAGTAACGGAAGAAGATATCCGCCGTTCAGCTATACGTCTCTTCACCACCCGCTATCTCCTTGGCATCATGGAGGGCAGTGAGTTTGATCAAATCCCCTACACCAAAGTTGAGTGTCCCGAACACTTTGCTACAGCCCAGGAAGCTACAGAGAAGGCTTGTGTTCTACTCAAAAACAACGGTCTATTACCTCTTGATCTATCCAAGATCCAGAACATCGGTGTAATCGGCTCCAATGCCAACAGCCGCTTGGCTTTAATCGGCAACTACCACGGTACCGCCTCCCGATTTGTGACTGTGCTGGAAGGCATCCAAGATCATGTAGGCGATAAAGCTCGGGTGTTCTACTCCGAAGGCTCTCACCTGTTCAAAGACCGAGTCGAACACTTAGGCCGTCCCGGAGATCGAATTTCTGAAGCTAAAATTGTGGCTGAGCAGTCTGACGTTGTCGTAGTAGTGGTCGGCTTAGATGCCACCCTAGAAGGCGAAGAAGGCGACACCGGCAACGCCGCCGCCGCTGGAGATAAGCTAGATCTGCTCCTACCCGAATGCCAGCGCAATATGCTAGACGCGGTAATGGAAATCGGCAAACCCACCATCATCTGCCTCATGGCGGGCAGTGCAATAGACTTAGGGTCAGCCGGTGAGAAAGCTTCCGCCGTCCTAAATCTCTGGTACCCCGGCGCGAGAGGCGGCAAGACAGCCACGGATATCCTCTTCGGTAAGATATCTCCCTCCGGCAAACTGCCGGTGACCTTCTATCACAACGAAGACCTGGCAAAGATGCCGGAGTTCACCGACTACGCCGTAACAAACCGCACCTACCGCTACTTTGAGGGCAAAGCCCAATATCCCTTCGGCTTCGGTCTCACCTATGGAGATGTATACGTCACCGGCGCCACAGTCAAATATGGCGCTGATTCCGTAACCATCCGCGCTGATGTGGAGAATGCAGGGCAAGCAGACACAGAAGACGTGGTGCAAGTCTACTGCAAAAATGAAAGCACTGCCAACGGCCCAAGAAATCCACGTCTGGTGGGCTTCCAGCGTATCTTCTGCCCTTCTGGTGGACGTACAGAGGTAGAGATCACCATTCCCTTCAAACACTTCACCGTAGCAGACAAGGCTGGTAATCGCAATGTTGAGGGCAAACCTATCCTCTACATCGGCACCGGTCAACCCGACGCACAAACCGCAAAACTGACCGGCAGAAAAGCAGTCAAACTGCCGCTAGATGTATCATGCGTCCGTATATAAACCTAGACCATGCCGCTACAACTTGCCCGGATCCAGAGGTGATCCGGGCAGTTTGTGCGTGTATGGAGACATGCAGTGCCAACCCCTCCGCCCCCTATTCCGCCGCCGGATTTGCCCGGCGAGAAATCCGGCTGGCAAAGGAAACCCTTGCCCACATGCTGGGCTGTGATCACACTGAAATCATCTTTACCTCTGGCGGGACAGAAGCAAACAATCTGGCACTCAAACAAGCGGAAAAGCGGCATGTGATACTCTCAGCCATCGAGCATAAATCGGTTCTGGAAGCCGCCAAACTCTACCAGTGTGAGATCACCCTTGTGGCTCCAGACAAGCAAGGACGCATTGACCCAGAAGCGATTGAAGCGGCGATTCGCCCCAACACCGCTCTGATCTCCGTACAAGTAGCCAACAATGAGACTGGAGCAATTCAGCCTATCACCGAAATCGGTACCGTCGCCCGTCGGCACAAGATTTTATACCACGCCGATGCTGTACAGGCTTTCGGGCACATACCCCTAGATGTTCGAGAGGTAAATATCGACCTACTCAGCGCCTCCGCACACAAGCTCTATGGCCCGCGCGGCATAGGATTCTTATACATCCGCCAGGGTATTCCAGCCATCCCCATCCTAGCAGGCGGCGGACAAGAGGCAGGGCTCCGTGCTGGCACTGAAAATGTCCCTGCTATCGCCGGCTTCCGGGCCGCCGCCGAACTGGCGCACGCGGATATGACAACACGAGGCACACGACAAGAGCGTATGATTGAAACCTTCATCAATACCTTAAAACAAACACACCCAGATATCATCGAAATCGCCGCAAAATCCCCCCGTCTCCCTGGCATTCGCTCTTTGTGTCTACCAGGCCTCGACAGTGAGGAAGCCATTGCGGCCCTTGACCTGCTTGGCATCCAAGTATCCGGCGGCGCCGCCTGCGGATCATCTCAAGCAGGCTCCAGCCACGTCTTACAAGCCATGGGGATACCAGAACATCAAGCCAAATCCGTCATCCGCATCAGCCCCGGCCGCCATACCACTGAGGCTATGCTAGAGATCGCCATAGAGGCCATCAATCAAATACGAAAGCCTTAGTGTAACGCATATCACATTAAGGCTTTGGTTTATTTAGAAATGCTTATATTTTACACGCCGCCATCTTCCAGGCTGAGCATATTCCCTTCGGGATCGCTAAAAATAGCCATATTAAACGTCTCCGCACCTTCTCCCATAACTACTCTATCAATGAACTCCACACCGGATTTCAACCAGTTGTTGTAAACGCCTTCAAAGTCTGTCGTATGAAAAACGGCTGATAGTGTATCTGTGGCTCCTGTGCTACTGGAAATAGTGTATCCCGGAATCCTCTCACTGGCATCTTTGGCTGAATACATAGCAAAAAAAGGTTCGCTATCTTTAGAATTTGCAAAATTAGCATATGGGCCATTTCTATCACCATAAATTGGTACTAATCCTAACTTTTCAGTGTAAAAATCGAAACACTTCCCAAAGTCATTTTTCACCTGTACACAAGCAGTTACTTTATCAATTCTCATCTGTGATTCTCCTATTTCTTTTGAGTTTGAAACAATCATACCACAGTAAATACGACAACTGTGTGTCCTATTTCATGGGAACAGGTATTATTATTTTCAAATGTAGCGACTCCACC
>Ga0131853_10004794_pt1 | contig 24275 bp, 15 predicted proteins | sample TergutLab28metaG_FD_92764 | JGI IMG/M metagenome (GOLD analysis project Ga0131853, IMG submission 92764) | Labiotermes labralis P1 segment gut microbial communities from Petit-Saut dam, French Guiana - Lab288 P1 (version 2) (version 2) | ecosystem: Host-associated > Arthropoda: Insects >...
ACCCGTTGCGCTGACCACGTGACACCCCTCTATCCGCAAAAGTTGACACTAACTTCGCCGACCGGCGGCGGCCGCTCTGTCGGTATAGTTCGCGTGCGGACTAAGGCCACGGAGTTTAGTTTTTAGTTTAATATGCCGATTGGCGTTGAATTGTGGACAGAATAGAATGCGTACCTGTTTCCTATGTTCTCAGGTACATCAGTCAAATCTCGGTTGATGGAATTGTTACCATGCTGTTCGTGGTTTCCCACTCTCCGTCGGGCTTTGTACCATGAATGCAGGCAACATTGTGACGTTATAGAACAAGACTCTTAGCACGAGAAAGAGTCTTTTAAATGAGCAAGAATCCATTTACCATTTTTCTGTCGTGTTGAGCCGTTCAGAAAAGACTGATTACGGTATGTTTCACTAATTTAACCGCACAAGTATGGCAGTTTTGGAAGTGAATAGACAACGGAACTTAATTTCCGGCCGCGACATGTTTTTACGATTTTTACAACTCCATATCTAGCACATGCATGCACCGGTTGATACAGCGGTGTTTCCGACTCTGCCAGTTCAGAAGTTTTGGTTACTCCCATACAACGTAGGGATTATTTTAATAATCATACATATCGGTGTCTTCGGGTTCAAGAAGTTCATAGAAATGTCAATATGGTTGAGTTATTATTTAGGTGACGTATTTTGAGCAGGTTGTTAAGCTGCCGACGCGTGTTGATTCGTGTCCAAGAAATTCGCGGAAGTAATGCTGTTCTTGGACCAATCCTCCTGTCACTCATCTCTCCAAGTAAATTCTGATATAACGTCTCTAAAGTAGGCCACGACAGTTTCCTCCACATCCGTGCTTACTCACCATCTAAACTCTACTTTATAGGACGCCGCTTGGCATCTGTAGTTGATGGAGCACTGTAAAATAACTGAATAATCAACAAATATTTCCGCTCTGGACTCAAATGCTTCCTTATTCGCCAAGTGGAAAAAAGTATGGAGGAGATTAATCTCTTCGAGACTCTAGTTCCTTGAAAACAAAACACAAACACACCGCGCGCGATTGTTCCAGAAGTTGGAGTCGTAATTTATTGTTGAAAGAAATGAAGGCAGGGATTTTTGCATCGGAAGGCGAGGCCAATTGAAAACTTGCCCGGGCCATGAATACATATAGAATTGAACCATCTTCCACCCTGCTTTTTCCTTCTATTTTCTTTCCTCCAGAAAACAAAATTCCATTAATTTTCCATTCTTCGTTGCGGAAGTCTCCTACACAGGATCATGTCTGTTCTGTTTATAGGATTTTCTTGGCTTGAAAGTCCTTGTCTTTTGCAGGGTTCGTTGCAAACAGGTGTTGACACGTGCCATACCACCCGATTTCGGTTTGTGGCTCATAGATTGTCACTTGGTTCTTTTTGGTTTGTTTAGGGTCCTTGGTTCATAGGCTGCAGCCGCCATTTTTTCTCATTTGTGACTGTATTTCGCTCTCTCCTTTAAAGAAGTTCTTCAGAGTGTACTGAGAAACCAGATAACATAGGTTGCATGTAGAATTGGCTGAATACTTGGCGATAAATTGACCACAGTGTAGTTTTAGGTATATTCATGGAATTCTCTTGATTTAACTAAATTAGGCGCACATTAGAATGGGATGTTTCCGCGAAGAGATAAAGTTACCGCTTGATCTGCACGAATCACAATTCTCAGAATGGGGTCTTCATTCTGAGAACTCGTGTTAGGCCTTCCTTCTGGATCAGAGACAGCGATATTGTATGAATGAGATTTCACAGTGGTGCCTCAGCAACGCGTCAGGGTGAGCAAGACGCCAAAGAGTTTTGGGACGAAACACTAACAACCAACCACGAGAAGCAAGTGGTCATCTTCGCCATTCTGAGCCCCATAAGCGGGACCAGAAAACGGTATTCGAAAGCTGGTCGTCCACCTTTATCTGCCTGCCTACCAAGTGTACTGTGTAGTTATTTTGTGATACTTCTCAGAATGGATCCAGATCTTTGGCTTTGTTTTAGTATTTAGCTCGCGGCAAATATGCTCCATTAATAAGTCTATTACACTGGCTTATTTGAAAGCATCTCAATTTGTGTTTCCATTTTCCCTCTATCAATCGCACCTGTTGAACTCTACAGTGGCCATACCGTGTGTCAGAAGGCTAGTCGATGTTCTGGTATCGAAGAGGGGGAGGTTCGATTCCACGACCCTTCTTGGGGGATTTGTTGCGGACTAAGTGACAAAGGGAGAGGTTTCGCTACGATTATTTCGGTTTCCCCCGTTCGATTCCACTGATATTACATATTAGTATTTCAAGATCTTCAATTAACAGCGCAGGTAAGTGAAACTCCAAAAACTGTATGGGAGCGATGCATCTTTTGTTTTATGAGGAAACAGTGCGCTGTGTATTGAATGTATTTGAGAACAGTGTGTCGGCAAGGATATTTGGGTGCGGTTATGAGATTTTTATAGGCCTAAGGAGTTTCGTTATTCCATGTTCTTGACGTGTGTTGTGCACTAACCACGACCGTTGTGATGAGCGCTACATGAATAGCACATAGAGTTAACAAGAAATTCTTAGGAAGTATTATTTAGTGAGAGGGGAGAGACTGTATGGCTCCACCCAGTCTTAACCTCGACAGTAGATGGGAATGGGTAAATTGGGAGGACAAGGGATGACACTGTGTAAATATAAATTAGAACCGAAGTCACGGAAGTATTAATATTAACTGAATCGAATTGTCTCAGAAGAGGCAAAATAGCGGTGTTTTGTGATGAGGCTGCTAAAACTTCAGGGTTTTCTTCTTTTAACCTTCGAGTGTGTAACAGTGTTCCTGGTACCATGGATTCGGGTAGGGTCGGTCGAGGGGTCGTCGTGGAATATTTTAAAAAGTTTGCATTGTATGGGATCTCGTTAGCAACCCCTGTCTGATGCTACGAATACCTAGCATCGAGCTCACTACCTTGGATCATGTGTTTGGAATTGCACTAAACCTTTGTGAACAATTCGTCATGCGTTCTTTCTGTTTCTTCTGAGGGGTGACCAGAGTGGTAAGACACTTTTGTGACAAAGGTGATTGAAAGTGTTTTGGAGGTGGAAGAGAATTGTGACTGTATACTGGCGTTTTGTTAAAGGACAAGCAGAAATTAGACGGTTTTCGCAGTACGTTGAATACAGAGTTTTTAAAACATAGTCTGTGATTTGTGCGGCGCCCTTTGCAGACCTCGGAATTCTACTGTGTTTGAAATCGTGTAAGCTGCGTTATGTTGCAGCTGCCCACAATATTTACATCTACGGGACTGCGGCTGCCTTCTTGTTTGTATCGCGGCTTACCACAGTTTGATGGACAATGTGAACCAACTAAGTGGTACTGATCAGTTTTCAGCAAATACGACTCCATTAGCACAGTTTCATTCGCAGGTAATCCCAGGTATTCTCTCCACCACTTCGGGCATACCGGCAATAGGACGCACCCGACGTCCAATGACTGGTACCAGCTTCTTCGTTCTGTCCTTAAAGCCCAGTGGTAACTACATATACAGCGTGGTGTAATGTCAAGAATTTCTGCATCATACGAAGACTGTGCGAGCATTTTTATGTGTTCCATTTAATTCATACAAGAAAGAGCATTCATTTTTTCTGTACAGTCTTAACCAATTGGCCATTCTACCATAGCTGCACGGTGTTTACTGTGAGGTACGAACCGGATCTGTACTTGAGATATAGATTAATTTTGTTCTGCAAAGAGTGAATAAACGAAAAGAATAATTGAATTCCTTAATTTTGTGTGTTTGCGACCCTTCGCTCTGGAATGCTTTAAATATAATTAACTCTGCTCAGCTTTAAATGTTACATGTGAACGGAGTTCCTTCTAGTTCTCTAATCCTTAGGGAAGTTGGTTTTAAAGTTCAGCTCAACTTGCTTTGAACAGTCGAAGTTTCACATCCAAACTGCGGTGTGCTTAAGTAGCAACATATTCTGTTTGTTTAGTTAGCATCCTCACTTCTGACCCAGTGCCTCACGGAATTTGCTTTCAATCTGAGTGGCGTCATAAAGTGACTTGCGTACCGCACAGAAAACAGAGTAACTACGTATAGACATTAAGGAGCTCCTGGTCAAGTTAATTAAGACATCGTAACAGACAAATGAAGTATTTTCGTGCGTTTTGGGTTTTTGAACATAGATTTTGCAGTATATTTGCTGAAGTAACATCACATTTGAAACGAAACTGGCTCCAGAGTATTTAGTAACTTTGACTGTTACCATGGAGGCGAATTTAGTGGTGCGAGAAACCCGCTAGCGTTGGCAGTTTCATAAGACTTCCTCGAAAACCAGCACTGAAAATTGAGAAGAAAATTTGAAAATATGCTGCAATCCCCTTATTGAACTTACGAATTTTAAACTAAATTAATCTGAGTTCTATGCAATATCTCAGGTGGTTAGTCACTGTTTTCTAACCGCAGAGGAAGGGGTTAACTTCAAGGGTAGTCCATATGACATTTGTGGCGGACATTGTGGCCGATTTCTCTCCAAGCATTTCGTCTTTCCCCTGTTGATTGTAATTCCTCCATTGCTCGATATTTATTTATCTATTGCCCAGGGGATGCAAAGTTGACCGCAATTTCAAGAGACATATTTCACTGCTGTACAACGTGGTGACATATGTAAAATGAATGAGGTAGTGGCTTCTATATTACACGAAATGTAATGCTTATACCTCCACAACTCTGTCTTCTGAGCCTTATTTAAGGCAACAAGGTGAACTTTGTGAAAATAAAGTACCATCCTGTCACACACCACCATTTTGTATCCATTTATGTAAATAAAAGCGCAAAGAAAGTGCCGTTCTTTCGTTTTCTTTGTTCTTGTGTTTGAATAGAAAGACACTGTGTCAGAGAAGTGTGACGTCAAGATGAGGTCACTGTAATGTCACGAAGGCATGAGGGAGGTATAGTTCTGTTCATTCTTAGCCTTGGTTCTAGAAGGAGGTGAGTGGTCAAATGTACGCCCCAGATGCTTTGCTGCTGGGGAAAGATTCTTACTGCTGCTGGGGAAAGATTCTTACCAAGTACCAACTAAACTGGAGGCAGGGTTAAGTTGCAGAGCAGGTCTGGATGTTAGGAAAAATAAGAAATATCCGCCCCTGCCGCAATGGATCCCCGTTACCTCGGTCTTCCAAACCGTAGTCTAGTTACGATGGCAATTATGCTGTTCTGCTCCTGTCGTAGGCTGCGGAGTTACAGTGCTTTTAAGGCTCCAAAGGATGATATATTTTCCTCGCTTTTCATATCTGTAACCTGTTTCAACTAAAGATGTCGGTATTTGGCGAAACACATTTTTACCGGTCTTCATGTTTGTACCGTGCATCAATGACGATTAAAACACTTTATTATCCAACAAATGCACAAATATATAATTCGTAGATACAATTAGAATTATTATAAAATAATTTAAATATTTTATAATAATTCTAATTGTATCTACGAATTATATATTTGCGCATCTGTTGCACAATAAAGTGTTTTAACATTATTACTAAATTGTTTATTTTACGTCTAAGACGACTGGCACGTCCCTGTACTGGCACTGCTTTAGGTTTACTTGCCGGCAACGCTAAAATGGCCGCTTTGTATACTTCTGGAGTGAAACATTAGGATCACTGCATACAGGATCTAATGTTCTTTGTACAGATATATCCTGTATTTGACAGTAGGCAACAGATATCAGCTGCTTTCTCTTGTAAGGTAGTAATGGAAACCAACATTGTGATGGCCGTCAGAACTAATTTCAACAGTAACAAATAATTATGTGCCGGCCAGTGAATATATGCGTGGTTTATTATCTAAAACTACAAATATATTCACTAATCACAACACATCTCAGTTTTTGCGAAACCACGGCGTTAGTTATTGCTAATTATGTTGTGAAACGTGAGCTTCTACCTGTGAATGTGCACCTGATGATGAAGCAGGAAAATCCGAAACGCGTTGTGTTTAATGAACATATGGCACAGTGCGTGTGGCGACGGCAGGCAAACCTGCGTGATATTTTACTAATTTAGTCGTAATTACTGTTCCTAAATGAATGAAACAAGCCTAGTCCAGTACATAACAAAAGAAGATTTCATAATACTGTAACCGCGTGCGGCTACATTTTAGCGACTCATGTACTGGTAAAAAGGAAGTGTTAGATATTGTACATGGAGCGGTAATTTTATAGACGGGGAGGTTTCAACTTGTGGTCCACCAGGTTGTGTTATGCGGCCAGCGGCCACATTCGTAAATTGTACATATATGTTCTGAGAAGTACAAACTAATTAAGGGGTTATGTGTGCCGCTTGTAATTTTTACACGCGCGCCAGCGAACCAACCCACAATAACGACTGTGACCCTGTGCCATGGATGATAGACACCCCTGTTCCAGACGCACGTTTGGAAGGAGTCTGGTTCGGCTTTTAACCAAGATACCTAGTAATCTGAAAGTTTTGTCTTGATTTTCTTCAGTACCTTCACGAAGATTCCGGTATAATACTTTAACTAAGCCACGCCCGCTTCCTTCCCAACCCTTCTTAATTCTAGAACTGCGCTCTTCTGAGCTGTTACACAGCGTGTAGTGGTAATTCCTTAACAACGTTTCGGGACAACTTAGCGATCCCTTCTTTAAGGGCCAAGAATCCCATAAGAGCGCAGTTCTCGTCTCCTTCGCGGCGAAAGCCTGAAATTTCTTCTTAACTCATCATTCATAAATCATCCTACCTCCGACACTGTGTATTCTGATATACCGACAGAGCTGCAAAATGAACTGCAAAAATCACCGGAAGCAACAACATTTTGCTTTCTTAAATATATTAAATAACAGTGTCTGCCTTTAATATTTATCAGCACTTCTGGCCTAAGAAGGAGGAATACTACGTGAAGACTGACATTCCGGTTCTTTCAGATAAAGCCGCAGCTCTGCCTTGTGACAGCAGAACATTGCGGAATAGGCAGAATAGCAGCGCTTGTTGAATGCGAGAACTTGAAGCAATTAAGTAATTAACTTCCGCTTGTGACAGCGCCCGGCATAGTTGTGTTTTGTTACTGTTACTCCTGCAGTAACCATCTCAGAAGCCAGTGCGCAAGTCGCGACCATCACTAATATCACAGCTGTGCAAGAACACACAAAGTATATCTCACAGTACCTCTGCAATTCCATATGCGACCTTCAATTTTAACTCGTCTGCCACTGCAAATCACAATGTAACTGTGAAATTCTCTGCCGTTCTGCTTTACACTTTGAAATATTAACTGTATTGAAGTTCAAATACCAATTTTATTAACCCCTCTTCAATAAAATACAGATAACAATTTACAGAGCGAACTGTAAGTCCTTGGTACATGAATGTGTCGATGTTCTGGGATGTGATACTGGGATGGGTGATTGGTGCCTGGCGCTTCGATGGAATGTGTTACTTAAATTCTCAAGTTTAAGTGGACCAAGGAGGAATGCTCAAGTCAGTGCCAGTTGACAGATCTTGTATCAGTTGCCCGACGCAAGATCCTGCTCCTCGACGCCAGGAACCCCTCTCCTGCTCCCTGGCCGCACTGTACTTGTTTTTCCTGCCGTCAGGACAACATTGTGGCGGGTTGTGTTTGTATCGTCCCCCCACTTGTCAGTCGCAAGTGGTTGCTTGGGGTGTGACTGTTGGACATTACTGCCAGAGCGGGCTAATTGAAATTTCATTTACATACTCTTGCAAGAAAACCCTGTCAGTGTCACCTACCCCCGTGTTACAGTGCTGTACTAAATGATAAGCGAGATATAGCAGGGCAATTAGAAGTCCCGAGTCAATAATACACAAAATACAAAATAAAAAAGTAATAGACACGGTGTTGGCTGTCTAGAATGCTGCTACCCTAGGAGAGTTTAAATAATGTAGCAGAGACAGCCACTTCAAAATATTCACACTTTGGCTGGTATTAGAACTGAGTACCTCTGAAAAGGATCCAGATCCATTACCAGTATATTAAACCACTTGTCTGTGTTTTGTCAGTTACATCTATATCAACTGCGCAGGTTACTTATGGTAAAAATGTGATGACAGTGTAGTGTGAGCTGCGTAAAAACAGGGCCGGTCTCTTTTAAGATACTGTCACAGAATGTGTCTGGATGAACTGGGGACGGTTGGCTGTCACTAAATTTAAACCAGGCACTTCTTGCATACGTGTCGGAATCACTACTGCTTAGTTAACAGGCTAGTTTAAAACGAACCTCAGAGATTCAAGGCACGCGTGCAAACATTGCAAATTCTCATTAGCGTAGAGGTAACATTCGTCTCGTTCTTCCGGGGACCGTCCTGTTTTTAAAAGAAATGTCCTGAGATCTTTCTTCGGGACGCCAAAGTGCCGCTCACATTGATTTTGAGGCTATTTTATTACCCTCACAGCAGTAATTCAATTAGTCTACGTAACATACAAACGACTAACGAGTTCAGTGTCCGTCTGTTATATTTGGTTTCGTACCAGTGTTGGTGGCAATCTGTCAGGCAGTTTTCTTGGTAATTTTTTCAAAATTGTAAAATTTTATCATGTTAGCTGGCGACAAGGGGACCGAGGTAGCACAGTGGTTAAGGTGCTGTGCTACAAATCGGAAGTTCACTGGTTCGATCCCAGCTGGTGTCACTGGAATTTTTCATTGACATTTCCTTCCGATCGCACTATGACCCTGGGGTCGATTCAGCCTCTAACAGAAATGAGTACCAGGAGCATTTCCTGGGGGTAAAGGCGGCCGGTGCGTAAGGCTGACAATCTTACTACCATCCTGTGCCGTTGTCATGAAATCTTGGAACCTTAACTTCCTGGAACCCTCTGGGCCACTCCAGGCCTGTAACGGGACTGCTTTACCTTTACCTTAACTGACGATAAAGAGCAAACTTTGTGAATCGTGTACAGAGAACGTGCTATTGATTGTGTGTGCTGTACAGTCTGCCGAACTAACATAATTTAATATTGCAAGGGTAAATGCACGACTGTATATTTGGATCGTTTTATCGTGGATCATAATATAACGAATGCATACTTGCGAAAAGGTTTTGTGTAGTGGTCTTAAGGCGCCTGTGTATGTGTAAGTGGCAACTCGTCTGTGGAAAATCTGATTTTTAAAATGTGTCCCCTCCCTCTTTTCTCCCTAGATGTCTCAGGTTTGTGGTAGACATTTCTGGCAATGCTTGGTTTCCTTGAAAGAATTATGGGAACTCAGCTTTATGGAGGTTTAGAATTGCACGTGCATGCCTCGAAGGCTAATATCGTCATATGTTTAGCGTTTTCCCTCAGCTACGTCACTACAGCGCCCAACGCAATGCCACATTTTTTTTGAAGCCTTTCATTCTTGAACTGTAATAATTGCTTCCGGTGTCGCTCCGCGGCAAGCCTTCAGTTCTCACCACAAATCCACAATTAAAATACACGCGTTCCATGGGCGTTCATTAGGTGCCGTCGTACATAACGCCTACCATAAACATACTTGACGCTTTTGAACGAATTGAGTTATTGCTGACTTACCTGAGATGATTCTCCCTCACACTCAGTAATACGACATTATCCAGCCTGTGTTTGCGTGTGTGTGTGTTTGTGCGTGCACCAAGAAATCCTTAGGTTTATTACTGACTTGTCCTTGCAAACCATTTGAGTGTATTTTCATGTTGAGGAAAAAATACACATCTATGTGGTGGTGGTGGTGGTGGTGGTGTTACGCGCTACTTGCTATAGTCGGAGACGCATCCCGCACAACTTGTTTGTTCGGTGGTACAGCTCTGTGCAGGGGAAGTAGCACACAATTGAAACTGGTCTTGGACTGATGCCACTTACCCACCACTGACAGGATCCTTCAGTTATTCGATTACACTCTCGATCAATCACACTCACTGACTGACTAAGTTACCCACTCACCCAATCAATCAGTCACTGGCTAGGTTATGCACTTGTCCAGTATGTCTCTAAACTCAATTACCCAATCGCTCGCTCAATCAATGACTCGCACAGTCATGCATTCGCTGTCTGAATTACCTGTTGGTCCAAACATTCAGTCATTCATTCATGCACTCGCTCAATAATTCGCTTATTCCATCAATAGTTATTCAGTCATTTAATGGTTCAGTACCTTTCGATCATTCACTCAATCACCTGCTCAATTATACCTTCACCAAATCACTCACTCAACTACCCATAGCAATGACTGGTTAGTCTTCGTCATATAACTTCAAATTTCGCAGTCACAAGAGCCGTACTTTATTTCCTACCGTTTTCTTGGTCTATAAATTGAATGGCAGATAAAATGTTTCCGGATAAAAGCAGCACATTTCACGGTAGCTGAGATACCAACACAGGCTGCAAAAAGTGTAAATACTTTCGTTTACTGTCCGCGTTACTTGCCTAAATTTTAAATTAATATTGTAATGGTAGGCGGACAAAGTTACAAGAAAATTAAACGTCACAGATGAATTGAAGGGCTAATTCGCTCTAATACAGTGTGCCTGGCAGGATTCGACCTCTGGACGCCAATCACGGTCTGGTGCTTTCAATCGACAAACTTGCGCTGAGCTCAGATTTATGGGGCGCAATAAAACTGTGCGGGGGAGGGGGAGCAAAAAAAGCAATCTTTGTCCCCATGAAAATTTTATGTTGCAGAAACAAAGCTCGTGCTATGACGACGTAGTGGGGAATATTTTGCCCCCCGGTGGTGTGTTCTTACTTCTCGTCAGGCAGTGAGTTATGAAACTAGGTATGAATGACACGCAGCTAAGGTTTATCATTGCGTACGCAAAAATTTTACAAAGTGGACAGGGCTTTAGACATACCAATGACTCAACCACTACCTCACTTTTCTTACAACTCATGACAACCTACAAGAATTCGATCCTCCAAATGACTTCTTCAAGAATTCACTTCTTTGTAACTCACCATTTCAATTTTGAACTAACAACTGACAGGTACACGCTAATTTGTCTGCAAACAGCCGCAGCAACGCTATCTCTTTGGAGCGGAATTCGGTTTTAACACCCACAAAACTCATTACCCAATTAACTTGCTCCGTAGGTTACTCACGACTTGAATTCTACACCAACTCCAACAACTCATTCTCCGCCATATCTCTTCTGCAATGGCTCACTTAGCAACTCCCATAACACTGACTGATTTCCCTACAAACTCTGTTACCTACCCGCTGCATTGTGATATATGCACACTTTATCCCCTGTATATTTTCTTGAGTAGATTTTGACAGATTTGGCAAGAGTTGTGGCTGTCAGTTTCAAACTGTTGTTGAGTGAAGCCCATGGCCTTATCCGTGTGTAACGTGCGGTAAAGAAGAATTTTTATTTTTGTGAGGGAGGAAAGCACCCTGAAGGACGGCAGCTAATCGTGTATGAAAGCTGCCCTTCTCTTCTACCGTGCAGGGGCAGCTATTATGTCCTCGTATTAGTCAGTGTTGGTATTATAATGCGTTGGTAGCCGCTACTCTAGTGCTACTTGCCCGTTTGGTTTATCATCATCATCGTCGTCATCATCATCATCATCATCACCATCATCTTGACGATAATGTCACCACAGTTTTATACACGTACTCAGTTTAATATATCGTGGGCCCAGGTTCAATCTTCTGGCATTCTGGTGTTTGTGGTGGACACAGTGGCGCTGTACTGGCACTGGTGAGTGACCATCCACACCCTGTCCTGGACACAACTACGCACGCAATTTCGCATTAAAATTTAATTCATTTCCAGGACACACAGTCAACTACTATGTATTCTGACCGCACATGTAAACGGCTTCGCTTACGCACTTTTGTACGGTGCTTGTACAGTACTCTGAGAGTGATACGGGAGAATACTCCGCCACGAACTTGCCTGCTGAACAATGGCGACGATGTGTCAGTACTGCTCTGGCGCATGTCTGTGGGAGGAACATTGTCGACATTCTGCAACATTGTACCACAAAAATTCAGTTTTAAAAACATTTTTAAAGTAATGTCATTATAACGGTCACAAATATTAAAATTTTTACATTTAAGAAAACACACACACACACACACACACATATATATATGTTTAAGTTCCGTGAAAATAAATACCAGAATCCCATCGCAGTTGAACTTGTATTTTCGCATGGAGGTTTGAGTGAAAGTTTAATACAATAATGGGGTGAAATTTACCCACACATTTATTAAACCGTTTTTCATTTTACGGGCTCCCTTATGACAGAAATTTGTCGAAACTTGTAGGAGACAAATGTGGTTGATACATTGGTACACATGTACTTATAGGATTGTAAACTTTAATGGTCGGTATACAGATCCGATTGTGATCTGTAATGGTTGTCGTATAGAATTCGTATTTTGTGCTTTCTCTTCTTAGTTCGTAACAGCATTTAATTATCCTGTGAGAAATTTAAAGATTCATTTGACTGTCCTTCTTTAAAGTTTGTTTGTGAGCCCAAACTGCGATAAGAGACGAAACTTATATTTCACGTAGGAGCAAATAAAGTACATGGCGTACAAAGGTACATTTACAATTCAGCAGTCGGTATGGGAACTGTCACAGGCGTAAATTACACTTACTATTATTTTGACAACGTTACACTAGTCTATAAGCACTTCAGGTACCTGCTTTTTATTTTGGACTTATTTGCGTTAGCATTAAATGAAAATGTTTTTACCACGTTCCTTATTGAAGAATATCGATAATGTGCAATCTAAACTTCGTGTGAAGGAGGGGTCGTAACCTAATTCGACTGCCTTATTTTTCTTCTTTTCTTTTTCTTCTTCTTCTATTTCTGTAGCTTTTCGAGCCGTTTTCTTATCACGGCTGCTCCACTCTTCTTCGTCTAGCCTTCCCTATACAAACAAATCAACCGCGAAAGAAGTTAAGAGACCACAGGTTAAATTTGGGGAAATGACTGGTAGCTTTCAGTTTACAGCTTTGTGTCCCGCTAGCTGCTACCTAGAAACTATCAGACTAAAATACAGGCATATACAATTTCACCTTTTTTATGGGTGTGAAACTTGGTCTCTCGTATTAAGGGAAGATGGCTTTTCGAGAACTAGATACTAGGGATAAAATTTGGACATCAGAAGTAATAAACTGCAGGAGGCTAGAGAGAACTGCGTAATTGTGGCTCCACATTTATTTTGCACACGAAATATTATTGGATTTTTCACATCGAGGAGAGTGAAGTGAGAGGAGTAATTGGGAGGCATGGTAGAAGAGAAGACACCGGATTTTGATGGCAAACTCTCGGGGAATGAAACCTTTTAGAAGACAGAGTAGATATGGGAAGGATATTGCAGTTTTTCTTAGGGAATTATGTGATGAGATGTCAACTGACTTGCTGCTGTGCTAAGTAGTTAATTCCAAAGTACGGAATCAAGTGCATGATTAAAGGAAGCATGCGTATGGACAGGCGTGACGTCTCCAATATGTAGCAAGGAAAATGCTTGTAGCAACTGCGAGTAAAGAAGTAACGCTATACATGTCTGTCAGGACAGACACTGACAGCATCGTGGAACAGTATCTCGAGAAACAAATGAAACACATTGTTGTATTATTGAAGTGAAAGTAAAACAAGCGAGGAACGGGAGTACGCGTATCGATTTGCCAGTCGCTATGGCAACAAAGCTTACTAGAACTTGTCCCGGCTTATCTGCCCATCAGTTAACGTAAAGATTATGTCCTCCATCATTTATCTCTATGTAGCAGCGCGTGATTTAATTTGTTCTTAACTACTTCAAATTTCACTTATGTAAGCTTATAAATTAATTACCTCTCTGCTAGTATTCCGAATTTCCAACACCGATACCAAATCCTGCCACGGGGTGCGATCGTGAAATATTTAGGCTACATTCACCTGGAGGATTTACCACCGAATTCCACGTCCACTTTAACGTTATCCTTCAATGGTCGCTATAGAAGAATCTCCCCAACTAATATTCTCTTTGTTGTCATATCGAAACATTCAAATTTTATACAGCTCTCCACATTGTATTTCACTCAGTTACACTAAATACTAACACATTTACACTAACTCCGGGAAACAGCGTCCTTTTTCAGAAGCTGATACTTTCTCAGGTAGTCAGGTAGTTATGAAATTCGGGTGTTCATTCACGTGTTCACAACATTCCACCACTTAGTCTCTGTCCTTGACCACATATACCTGCCCCACGTCTCTCTAGTATCCGTAACTTCCATTTTAATATTTTCTCCCCACCTATGTCTAGGTTTTCCAAATTTCCTCCTTCAGGCTTTCTAAAATATTTGTGGATCCTCAGTAACCTCACGTGCGAGCCAGTTTCGTTGCCGTTGTGTAACCTGCTCCGTAATACTGTGTGGCGAAATACGTGCTGTAAGTCGAGAGACAGTCTGGAGAGTACAGTCACGTGGGAAAGATCCTGTGTGTGTCGATTTGATTCATGCAGCAAGTTTGTGTATATGTGAAAGAAAACTACAGACATTCGTACAGCTGATTTTCACTAAAATGTCGCGAGTTTGAATAATTTGAACAATTGTAGCACTTATATTCTTCAAAGGAATACTTCGAAGGTGCAAATATCTTTAACGAAAAAGTGCAGACTGCCTCTTCAGGACATGTGTCTCAAACCCTGAAAACTTTGTGAGGTTCGTCGTTTTCCAGAACTTTAGTTTTTAAACAAACACCCTGCCGACACGTTTGTGCTGTGTGTTGGACGTGACACACAGACATGTGAGTTTCTCTTGAGAGCAATTAGCTGCCTTTCGCCTTTGAGTGCGCGTTCTCCACACACACACAGCGTGTCTGCGGTCTCAGTTCGTTCTATCCGTTATCTTGCGGTCGCATTCCAACTTCTGAGTTAGCCCTCCCGCAGCACAAAGGCATAGGTTGGGTCGCTCATGTCGCAGGCGTGCTAGACTAAGTGCCCATACTTACACAGGTCCAGTCGTAACGAAGTAAAAGCTCTGCTTGTGTGTACAGGGAGGAATGAAAATTAATATTCCTTTTCGTTAATTAAATGCAGGTTGTTTAGATTTGCTAAACAAAGGGTCCACCTTGAACTACATAAAAACAAAACGCTTACACAGTTTACACTTCTGTTGGTTTGATTCTTTTGTCTGATTTTGAGTTTTGGCACGACGGCTGCATTTTCAGTATGATAATACATTATTATAATTTTTCGTTTTTTGCACTTGTAATGTAATTGTACAATAAAAACTAACGAAATTCACACGTTATAAATTAATATTTTAATTTTTAATTTCGATGTATTTTACATGTTTCGAACCGGAGGGTTCATCTTCAGGAAGACGGTTGTATATGCAGTTATGGTACGGTACGTGTACATAAATCGCAATAGGCAGTCTAGTAGGTAGAAGAGTGTGTTCGATACACACAATTGGAGTTCGATTTGAATGCACAGTTTTTTCGGGCACTTTCGGGCAATTCGGGACATTAGCAGCAGCAGTTCTTGACTGGTTTGTCTGACACCATGTCCACGCTACCAACATGAAAAGTTGCAATTACTACGTTCAAGAGGCTACTGGAGAGATGTAGCAGGGATTGGAGTAGGTTTATTGGACGCTAAATGAATCTACTCAAATAAAATGTAAGAATCTGCCCCCTGTTTCCAAGAAAATGCGTGACTTCTTCTCCGGCATACATATATTTGGGCAATGTGTGGAGGAACAGTACCTGTCTAATCTCCGAACCAAAGCACATTGTCTCCCAGGTGAACGAGTTACTGCGCGCGGTACATATAGGTCTAATTAGACACTGCATTTACACTTTTAAATAATAAAATAGAAGAACGCGTTATGATTCCAGCCGAACATGGCGGTTAGCCCGACTCACATCTCAGGTATGAAACTGCTGTTCTATGGTCTACATCTTTCTGAAGGGCGCATGGTCCTTCAGATAGCCATGGCACCCTTCACGGAGTTACCTTATATGTTCATTTCTGTATTCGATCAAGTGTGGTTGTCCAGGCAACGTGCTGGTCTCCAGGTAACCAAGAGAGACTTGTAATTGACTGGCGACGGGTTTACATGTTAACTGTAATTTGCTCTGCGCCCGGTAAACCTGATGTCAGGAATGATGTTGACATATAACCAGGAGCCATTTCGCATTCCTGTGTCTCTGGTTTAATTATATTAAAGGGACTAGGTTCAGATGTGGGTTCAAATTAGGCACATCTTTAGATTAATTGGTTAATGTGTTGTAAAGTCGGTGCGATTTGCAATGTTTACTGCAACCGAACATGAACCATGGAAGACACCAAATCTAGACTCACAACAGGTTCGAAAAATTTACCTACCAGTTACGCTGTTTTTCTCTATTCTTACATGTTCCAACAAACATTTCTGTCTCGGTTCATATTTTCTAAGACGATGATACATACGGTCTTGTCCCTGAGCGGGAAGTATTCGGTTCCAGTCTAGAACGGCTCAGACACACGCCATCCCGATCCTTTGCCCATGATTTTCCTTAGTTACTCCATTGTGCTTTGAACATGCCATGACACATCCTTTCACGTTACGCGCATTCACAAAGCAGCTGCAATAGGTGACTAGCAATCTCGTTGTATCCGTTCGTCTTTCCGCATTGAACCGTGCGACTTCCATCGGACGGATCGTCGTAGGAGTCCATAGCCGAAACTTCCGGTACAGTGTGTTAGCATATTCCGATATTGGTTCCTGGAATAGAAGGATAGACGCTTTACACGAATACCATGTACATTTATGTCAGCGGTCTTCAAAATGGGAACGTGGTTTACTGTGGCGAACGAGCTGAAGTCGAAGAAATACCTGTACGATTCAAACATAGCAACTGAGACGGCCTATCTTCTCTGAGAAATAAGATCAGAGACCAAAGGAAGAGATGACGATCTAAACGTAACAATATGACATGATCTACACTCATGATTATGATTATTATTACTACTATTACTACTACTAATAATAATAATCATAATCATAACTGCATTTGAGTTGTCACTCGGTGGCAGTAGTCCTTACACTAGTACAGACAAACCAAATAAGAATAAATATACAAAAACGAAAGAATATAAAAAAACACAGTACAAAAAATACAAAACACAGTAAATACAGGTACACACATTACCAAAACACAGTAAATACAAGTACACACATTTTCAAAACACAGTAAATACAAGTACACACATTACCAAAACACAGTAAATACAAGTACACATATTACCAAAACACCCACACTTTACAGAATCCATTGGAGATAATGAGAAAAATTGCAGAAACAATAACAGAGCGAAGGCGCCAGGAGCGATAGGACCTGCGGACATTTCCAACTTGTTTATCATACATTCGCTTCTTTTCTTTCGGGATTACATGCTGCGCTAATAAGAAAGCGTCATAAGCAGAAAAAAGACGGACTGAAAGAGAACGGGGAAATTGAGGCCACACAGGACTCGAACCAGGATTTGTATTCTACTGCTTGCAGAGACGCTTGTCGCGCGTCTTTTGTTTCGCTGTGGCAATAAATCTTGCTTTTTTATATTCAATAAAACGTCTCCCGTAGAGCGCCTGGTAGAACAATCAAGTTCCTATAGCAACCAGACTTTAACACGAATTGCGAGATGCTGCCTTTCATTCTCACTAATACATACGGAGACAGTAAAGTGGCAAGAAGTTCTGGCAAGAGCAGGAAATCTGGAAGTCTAGGCCTAAAGCAACACTTATACAAGTCAGTGAAATGTGCCTTCACCCCATTGCTTAATAAAGATCACGTCGTGAAGACATAAGGCGTTGAACAGCTAGCTCCACCCATTCTGAATGTTGGCATGTGATGGAGTCCGGCGGCCAGCGTCATACTTCGGCCGCTTTATTTCCGTGGAAAGAACGCACAGAACCTGCTGGATAAGACGCTGGGTGGACCGTGGACGCGATAGCGAAAACAATTATCCCCATCCTGCCGGGAAATGAACTCGGTCATCCAGCCTGTAGTCTGTTATTGTAGCTTACTGGCTCAGCTCTTCTGTGTCAGAAAAATTGAAATATCACAGAGAAGTTTGTGTTTGTGAGGATGTGAAATATGTTAGGTTTGTTAGGGAGTGCGTAGTAGAACCAAAGAATGGAATTTTTTGGTGGCGGCAAAGAGCATTCAGAATGTAACCTATATGCCTTCTGTGCTCTAGGGCCCACCAACTTGAAGCTACCTGCTGATTTTCCCATACAAGAGGCTTCTTATGAATCGGTGTCTGCTATCAGTCTTCTGACCTTATGTGGCTCGAACCCGCAAGTAGGGTACGTGCCCGACAGTCTGGGGCAGACGAATGTTTCACAGTCCATCGAACACAGATCCAGAAGTCTGTTCCTCCTACAGATTTTATGCAAGGTTCATTAACAACGTACACTTAGCTTTTGTTTACGGACGACGTGTTTCTGCTCCCTAGGTAGCCTGTAGGCTGTGAACTGTTTTGTAAATATGGCGAATATAAGGACGATGGCAGGAAAGTTCAGACGCAAGCCTTTTTCATGGCACAGTACGTATTTATTAATATGCAGTAGAGAGACAAGTGCAAGCGGAATTTTTTCTTAGGTAGCAGAGTTGTTTTTCGGTCCTACACCTGCAGCTTCACTGTCTTGCTTATGATTTCGCCGAAGCCAGTACTGGCCTGAACACTTCAACAGGGCATTTATTTGTCTCATGTAGTTTCACTTAAACGTGTACCTTGTGTGAACACCTGTGGAACAAATGCAGTTAATAAAGGTAAGAAATTATCTCTCCAAGAGTTTTAGCAGTGGAAAAGTGCAAAGCGCGTTTTTCTTTTCAGAAATTCTGCTGCATTCTAAGTTCATATTGACAATGCAGGTCGGCGCTGCGACATTTAGAAAAGATGGAAAGAATGTCACGGCTGCATGTTCGGTCACTGTTTGAATATTATACGCAGCTAATGCTTATTTGCCTTTGGAAGCCAATGTTTCCACAACCATAAAAGAACGGTACAAACTTAGCCCCTTATTCTTGTCCCAAAATAGGAGCCCTTTCCTTCGCAAAGTTCGTTCATTCCAACAATTTGCCAGAATTTCTGCGATAACATTGTGTTATTAGTATTGGAGAATCATGCAATAATCGGGAGCATAATAGAATAGTTATTACACAATTATGACGGAAGGGCGTGGACTTCAATCATCTGGCTCAGGATATGGACAGGTTGTGGGCCCTTTTGAAAAAATAATAAAGATTAGGGTGCCGTAACATGCGGGAGACTTGTTGGATAGTTGACTAACCGCCAGCTGCCCAAGAAGGACTGCTTCTTCGATGCAGTGTAACATACGTAAAGTTATAAACGCCCAAGAGATATGCAACTCGCAGTGAACATATTTGCAGAAATCGTTGGAGACTTTCTGCTATTTGGAGTACTGTCTTTCTTCTGGGTGATTCGAATATTAAGACACTAAGGCAGAGCTTGAAGCCCGCTATAAATAACCAACCCACCAACTGGCCAAACAATAAGGTAGTTCGAAAAACTAAGAAGAGAAAGTGGTTTTATTTTAGAGCCTTGTATTCTGGTATCTTAGCAACGCATATAAATTCCATGACAAAAGAACTGGCTGAGTGATCCCAGTTTCGATGCTTCGATTTTAGTGGAGGCGTATCTCGTTTTGTATGAATATCTAAGAAACTGGTTTGGGGTGATTGTAAATAAGAAGAAACCCGTCCAATTTTTTTTATTATAATTAATTTTTTGTACGCTGTGCGTTCTTCTGCATTTAGCACGTCGAACTATTGTGGATCCCTCCGATCCCCCCTCATGGAGCGCTTTCGCATACAAATCGCACACAAACAAACTTAATGCAATGGCTTTTTGTCTGTAGTCATGGGAACGGAAAAACAATTGAATGCAGATGAAAGCATTAATTACAAAACTGCACACATAATTGCTTCATACAGGCAATTGGTTGACAGCCTCTCATCAGGGCGCCTCGGATCGAGGCCCCGCAGCACTAATTAAAAGCGAACAGATGTCAGTCTGATAAAGCATCTAGAAAAAGAGCTCAAAATGCCTCTTGTGCATGAAAAAATAAAATAGACTTTAGGAAAAAAAAAGTGTATGATTCAATTTTCGAACAGTTTATTGCGTGAATGGGCTACACATTCCCACAAACATCCCAGGATTTCCCGTTTCCCCTCCCATTTCCCATACGACCTTCACTCAGAGATAACATACGGTTGAACCTAAACATGCCACTAGCTGATAACACTGTCGTTATTTCCTCGCACAACAGTGTGCCATTTTACAGGACCACGCTGTTCACAGGAACAAAACACTTATTGGCTGGATGATCAGGTTTTGATTCCATGCACGACAGGAAGTTCTTATCCTCGCCACCGAAGAACACAAGTCCTGGAAACCATCTGCCCTTCTGCTCAGTGCATGTCGGAGTAAAGCTCAATTTGCCCCACCACATACTCATACGCAGAGTAAAGGTAAAGACATCCTTGTAAAATGCCATGAAGGTAAACAGGCGGCGTGGAGGCACAGCGGTACCCAGCGTGGACCTCAGCAATAGGTGAATGTTGGTAGTCAATGCCAGGTCCCGGCCGCTTCACCCTCGAGGAAGGATCCCCGGTACCCATTGTACAGGAGGCGGGGTGGGTCCCACGGCCTGTCTGACCGATTATGGAGGACAGAAATCCTCCTGACTCCAACGGATGTCGAACCCCGAGCCGTCTATAGATTCGCTGTTACGTCTACGCTCTCCTGCCCCCGTCTATATACAGTTCCAAGGTCTGTTATGTGGGTAGCCTTACATTAATACCTCCCATACGCGTGGTACTTGTCGAACGGTCGGCTGGACACTCAGTCTGTACTGTTTCCGTCAATGAATTACGTTTTGTTACGGAATTCGCAAGTTAGCAATCTTCGGAAACGAAACATGTCATTGGAGTCGGTTCACATTTTCCCCTTAAATTTCTGCGTCATTCTCGGTGAATCTCACGAAATCTCCGGCCCGAATGTATGCAGATGTGTTATTTATAAACAGCCACTCCACCAGTACATGACAGAGGGTAGGACATTAAAGCTCCAAGTGCACCAGGTTTAAAAAAGGAGATAACTGTTTTTTGCACTCCTTGCGTTGGGAGTCGCGGATTATTTTCCGGCAGCGATGATACTGCTGCCGCGAATATTACCACACTAGTTGTTGTACACAGGTTTTATCGACGTTACTGTCTCCATGGAGATGCTTCAGAGGTATTTAAACAACAGCGAGGTGGAGGATGTGGGTTAGATTTATGCGCGCACGATTTTTCTCTCCCTTCGTCAAGGGCCCACTGCGACCTCGAAAGCCGGAGCCTGAATACTAAGGGGGATAATACTGGGTAGGAAATCTGGCTCCCCTACACAACACGTCCCTCAGAATAACGAGTCACATGGCGATCTCCATTACTTGAATGTCGACGTAAGCTTCTGTTAACGTATGGTCGGGTTTGAGAGACTTAGTCATACCTACAATTTATATTGCCAAAACTGCGAATTATCATACCATAATATTATCGACAGCTACTCTAGTTCTATGACGATAAACTACCGTCACATAATTATCGATACGTAATCTGTTTCTATGGCGATTGATTCCCATTACATAATTATCATATGTTTCCGTGGCGTTAGGAACAATCACGAATTTCTTGACAAATATCCGTTTCCATGGCAATGAACTCTCATTTAATTATTAGCTACAGGTACTGTGTTTCCACAGCTATATATCCCATGTCCAGGTAACATAAAAATTTGGAATTCATGTATTTCCAAGGATAAAAATTCTCATTATGTAATTATATCCCTGCATGCTTCAGAAGCTGAGATGAGCACAGTCTTTAAGCCGATCCATCACTGCACATAACGGAATTAATTCCATCACTCTTTTGTGCGGTTATCGGCAGCGGCCACCTGGCAGCGCGATTAGCATATAGAGCGATTCGCATCCTACTGACCACGGGACCCTTCTTTAAGGGACACCTCCGTACAACCGATACGACTCATCGAGCACAGAAACTCATCGAGGTAATTGGCATAGCATACAGGTACGAACTGGGAACTGCGCTATCAGTACGTCTGCCCTGACTGACATATCTTCTGGCTTGCCTTAGTCTTTGCAAATAAGTGCCGCGTGAATGCCTCGCATCACGGGTGGCGAAATATATAAGGCAACGTACCAGACAGTAGGTGATAAAACACCGTATTCGGTCGTGTCGCACGCAACATTAAGTCTACTTTTAAACATGGCTGTTTCTGTGGCATCACTGACTGTTCAAGAATTTTAATTACAGTGTGAGTGATAAACTAGTCGTGGGATCTTAGCTAATTATGCTATTTTATGATTCATAAGTGGTCCAGTCAGATCAGCAGCATTGCTTTCGCCGGTATGTCTGTGTACAAAATCGGGTTTATTGTGAATAATTGTAGGAAACCAACTTTTCAAATGCGTGTAGTTGAGCAAAATTGCAAATATTTTCAAAATACGGAGAGTTTCAAACTTTCATTAGCCCCTTTATTTTCAGGGACGATGTTTTTATTTCAGGTATAGACACTTCTAAAATCTTTTCACCATTTTTTCTCAGTACAGGAAAATTCTGGTTAAATTCCATTTAAAAGTTGACTAAAGCAGCGGTGCAGAAATCCCTGGCAACTAAATTTTGTACATTGGCTCCTAACATTTGCGAGTCTTCAGTACAGCTTTTATTTCGTGTCTCGCTTCTGAAGCCTAGAATTTTGAGGCGTATCTTAGATTTTTGGAAAATTTGTACACCACTGGGCTAAATCTACACTTTAGTACATTTAGAAGTTAAAGTACTCCAATTGTAAGAAACTGGGATACTCCAAGAAGTCCTTTGTTTTCTCGAGACACCTCATTTCCGAAAGAAATGTTCATTGTGGTGATGACATAAGATAAATCACTCGAATGTGTAATCTCTGTGCCATTGTTCAGTTCACAGGGAGATGCTTATTCAGTCAAGGAAAATGCTTCTAGCATGTGACATTTCGTGTCACATTGATCTTTCGCATCCACACTTTACACGTTCGTAATGCCACTGCAGCACGGGACAGGAAGAAGATAGCCCAATAAAATTCTTTAATACTTAGCAGTAACAAAGGGTAAAGAGAAATGTTTTCAGATAGACGCTGCTGCCCCAGACACACTTAATGGGCACCCCAGTGCGTTTCTTCTGCTACTTCAGTTCATGTTGCTAAGCAACGATGGGCCTATAGCAGGTCGTCTCCATTGTCTTGTGTGTAAGACGTAACATTTGAATGCGTCGCCAAAGGAGATAACGACGCTATGTCTGCTACGTTAGGATGGCGGAGGTGAAGGATGAAAACAGCTGGTTTCCTTTACAGACCCTTCCTTTTACAAACAAGATACTGACACTTCCTTCCTCACCTAGAGCGCAGGATTCAAAATTACATTGGTTAGGAATCCCCTTGTAGGTCGTGCTGTCACTAACTTGGTAGTAGTGGCTTTTTAGTGGTGCTTAAGTTTATGAATAAAAGTGTTTTTAAATATGGGATAAGCAGATGAGAACAGGGTTCTTGCATCAGGCAGGGTGTTCTGCCAACTGCCACAGTGACAGCACGACAGCTTGCACGTTCTTGGTCCCAGGATGCTGCTTGTCAGTAACCAAGTTTTTAAGAGGTCGGACTGTCCGGGGTTCGAATCGATTTTTCTCTTCTCCAAAACGTCCAGCCCGACCATGGAACTCACCCAGCCTTCTAGCGGTCTGGGGGTGAGGTTAAACACTCACCTCCACCTAGGGCCGAAGTTAAGAATGAGTGGAGCTGTACTTCTATTAGCCCTACATTCCTTCATTACGTGGACAGAAAAAATTTTACCTCTATGGGAAATTTGTTAAGCAACTTTAATAAGAAGTACTTGTTCAGTTATTTGCCCGTTCCAGGTCGCTTTCCCATTTGAGTATCATTTCAGAACGACGCAAAAAAATGTTGGGATCAAAATAAATAAAACCATAAAACTGTTTATCTCTCTTTATTATATAAGGCGCGTCCGATCTACAAGAAAACACATCGTTTCTCTTTCCAATATAAATGATTTCTGAATTAAAGTTTAAGAAAAAATGCATGGGTGACCTGCGTGCACCATATCTTAAAGACCATCACTGATTTTGTACCTGCACAAGGGTTGTTTATTGCATGGAATACTCTACTGTTGATAGAGACACTTAAGTAGTGTAGGCTGGTTGAGCCTGCACTCGGATACCACATCACCAACAGACAATCCCGCTAC